>OIZL01001057.1_pt1 | contig 16602 bp, 16 predicted proteins | sample 1588541 | NCBI WGS metagenome assembly OIZL01 (sample SAMN03283285) | human gut metagenome | biome: human-associated habitat; material: feces | host: Homo sapiens | place: Peru | collected 2012 | reverse complement strand
TCAGAACGTCGTGAGACAGTTCGGTCCCTATCCGTCGTGGGCGTAGGAAAATTGAGAGGAGTTGTTCTTAGTACGAGAGGACCAGAATGAACATACCTCTGGTGTATCTGTTGTCACGCCAGTGGCAGTGCAGAGTAGCTATGTATGGAAAGGATAAACGCTGAAAGCATCTAAGCGTGAAGCCTCCCTCAAGATGAGTTTTCCCATTGTTTACAAGTAAGATCCCAGAAAGACTATCTGGTTGATAGGTCAGAGGTGGAAGCATAGTGATATGTTGAGCTGACTGATACTAATAGATCGAGGATTTAACCCTAATTGATATTAATGGTTATATATTTTGATTTTATACATTATCTTAGTTTTCAGAGAATTATTTCTCTAAATTTTATTTCATTAGTGACGATAGCAAAGAGGGTACACCTAGTCCCATCCCGAACCTAGAAGTTAAGCTCTTTAACGCTGAAGATAGTATAATGCTAAAATAGGTAGTCGCTAATGATTTTTTTTATGCAAAAATGTCAATAATATTTGACTTTATATATATTATTGTGTTATATTTAATTCATAAATTTAGTGTTGATGGAAACATAATAGTTTTGTAAATGGTAATTTAGAAAATTCATGGTTGATGAAAATGAATCAAGTTTATAAAATGAAATACAATTCTTGAACTAAATCGTTACTCGCGTTAAGAGAAAAAGGTAATATTAATATTATAAAGTAGAATGGTACCACGAAAAGTTCGTTTCTATATTTATAATATTTTTTTTGAAAGGAAGGAATTTTTTATGAATTTATATGAAGATTTAATGTATCGTGGACTTATTAAGGATTTTAGCGATCCAGAGTTAAAGGATAAATTAAATAATGAGAAACTAACATTTTATATTGGAACAGATCCTACTGCTGATTCAATGCATATTGGACATTTTAGTTCGTTTTTAATCGCATCAAGACTTGCTAAATATGGTCATCATCCTATTCTTTTAATTGGTGGTGCTACTGGTTTAATCGGTGATCCAAAGCCAAGTAAAGAGCGTCCAATGATATCTAAAGAACAAGTTTTAAAAAATGTTGATGGCTTAACAAAACAAGCTAAAGAAATATTTGGTTTTGATGTTGTTAATAATTATGATTGGTCTAAAGATATTAACTTTTTAGATTTCTTTAGAGAATATGGAAAGTACATAAATGTTAATTATATGTTAGATAAAGATATAATAAAAAGAAGATTAGATGAGGGAATTACATATTGTGAATTTTCTTATATGTTGATGCAAGCAATGGATTTTGTCCATTTATATCAAGATAAAGGGGTAACTCTTCAAGTAGCAGGCTCTGATCAATGGGGTAACATAACAACAGGTATTGAACTTGCACGTAAAAAGTTAGATACTAAATTATATGGTTTTACTATGCCATTAATTGTGGATTCAAATGGTGTTAAATTTGGTAAAACTGAAGGCAATGCTTTATGGCTAGATGAAAGTAAAACTTCTTCTTATGAATTATACCAATATTTAATTAATACTGATGATAAAATGGTTATTGATTATTTAAAAAAATTAACATTTTTAACTAAAGAAGAAATTGAACAAATAGAAATAGACCATCTTAAAGCCCCAGAAAAGCGTCTAGCACAAGAAAAACTTGCTGAAGAGGTTATTACATTCCTTCATGGTAAAACTTCGTTTGACAAGGCAAAACATATCTCTAAAGTCCTATTCTCAGGTAATGTTAATGAACTTAGTGATGATGAGATAGAAGATGCGTTTAAACAATTTGATAAATTAAAATTAGAAAATATACCATTAATTGATTTATTAGTTTCTAATTCTGTAGCATCATCTAAAAGAGAAGCAAGAGAATTTATTAAAAACAACGCAATTACATTAAATGGTGAAGTTATTAATGATGAAAATTATATTATTGATAATGATAGAAAATATAACATAATAAGAAGGGGAAAGAAAAAATATTATATATTTGAAAAATAAATAAAAAATAGATTTCAAATTTAATTTTGAAGTCTATTTTTTTAATTATTACTTAATCTGTTTATAATAAGTGCAATTACAATAAGAATATAACCAACTAAAGATATATAAATATTAAAATTAAATATTGGTGTAATTCTTAAGATTAAAATTGATACGGATGTTCCTATAATTGATGCTACAACAATTGATATAATATTAACTAAATTATCTTTTCTATTAAACAGTATTTCACTTCCATATTTTATTATATAAATAATGGCACATGATATAAATAAGTTTGTAAGAAGTGAAAATATAAAATTAGGATTCTTTCCAAAAATTGGAAGTTCAAATAGTCCCCATATTATAATGGGTATGTTTAACGTACTAATATCATTAAATAAATGGTTATTATTTGTTGAATAAATAAAATTAGTTACTTTGTTTATTGGAAAAAATTCATATATATAATTAATAAATATACCTGCTGCTAAAATGAATATAATTCCAAATATAAGAAAAAACAAATACATATATTTACCCCTTTCATATATTATTCTTATAATAATTATAACTTAAATTAGTTAAAAGTTCAAATAAATTATTGTATAAATGTCAAATTTCAATTATACTAATAGTATAAGATATAAGTGAAAGGACTTGATTTTTTATGCAAGAAAATGAATATAGTATTATAAATCGTTATGGAGATAATTTTACTTCAAAAACATATATAACTAATCCAGCGATAGGAAGAGAAGAAGAATTAAAAAAATTAATATTAGTTTTATTAACACCAGATAAATCTGCTATATTAACTGGTAAACCTGGTATTGGTAAAACTGCTATAGTAGAAGGACTTGCATATAAAATACAAAAAGAAGAAGTCCCTGATGCTTTAAAAGGTTATGAAATTGTAAAAATAGATACACAGGCTTTAGTAGGTACAGTTAAAGATACTGGTGATACAAGAGTTCAAGCTTTAATTGATGAAATTAAAACAAAAGAAAAGTTTATTTTATTTGTTGATGAAATCCATACTTTAATTAATTCTAATAGTGATAATGCCCTTGATTTTGCAAATATGTTTAAAACAGGTTTAGGTCGTGGTGATATTAAAGTAATTGGGGCAACAACATCAAATGAATATGAAAGATATATATTAAAAGATAAAGCGTTTGTAAGAAGATTTACTAAAATAGAAGTTGAAGAACCAGATAGAGAAATGACTATAAAAATCCTTATGGGTACTCTGCCTAAAATAGAAAAAAATATGAATGCTAAATTAGCATACACAAGTTTTATTCAAGAAAAAATAATGACTTTTATTGTTGATATTACAAAAGAATTTAATAGAGTTTATGAAACAGAAGGTAGATATCCTGATATAGCATTAACTCTTCTTACACAAGCATTTTCTGAGGCTGTTTTTGATAATAAACAAATAGTAACAATTGAACATATAGAAAAAGCTATAAAAAATAGTACTGCTATATATCCTGATGTTATAAATAAAGGTATTGTAAGTTTAAGAGAAGAATTTAAAGATTTATTTAAACAAGAAGAAGACTTAAGAAAGGATTTTTTAAGAAATGAATAAATTAAATAGTATTATATATCGTTTAAGAAACGTTTTATTTCTTCTTTTTATGGTAGGACTTATAAGATTAATACCCAATATTAAAGAATTAGAATTTATTGGAACAATATTTATCATATTTGTATTTATTTATTTTTTACTTGATTTATATTTTTATGGTTGTAAAAGTAAAGAGTTAAATAATAATAAATTTCAAAATATATTAGTTATCTTTTTATATGTTTATGTTTTTATTGTTTCTCAAAGATATATTAACTCAATTAATGATTTTACGTATGAAGTAGATAATATGTATTATTTAATAAATTATATAATAATATCTTTAGCTTTAATATGTATAAGTATTAATAATTTTATATTACTTTCAATAAAAAAATAGTTTTTTAACTATTTTTTTTATACATATTTATATATTCATCATATAATTCTTTAAATCTAGTAAAGTGAACAATTTCTCTTTGTCTTAAAAATAAAAGTGGAGCAATAACATCAGGATCGTTTGTTAAGTTAATTAAGTTTTCATATGTAGCACGAGCTTTTTGTTCTGCTGCCATATCTTCAGACAAATCTGCAATAGGATCTCCTGTAGTAGCGAAATAGCTTACAGTAAAAGGTACACCATTAGCATCTGTTGGATATAACGCTTTTTTATGTTCTGCATAATGAGTATCAAGTCCAGCTTGTTTTAATTCTTCAATAGTAGCATCTTTCATTAATTGATAAAGCATTGTAGAAATCATTTCAACATGGCCTAGTTCTTCAGTTCCAATATCTGTTAAAAGGGCTTTTCCTTTATCTGTGGGCATTGTATATCTTTGGTTTAAATATCTAAGAGCTGCTGCAAGTTCTCCATTAGCACCACCATATTGAGTAATAATGGTTTTGGCCATTTTTAAATCTTTTCTTTTTATATTAACAGGATATTGTAATTTTTTTTCGTATTTCCACATTACTTATTCACCTCCCAAGGAAAAGATGAGTCCCAATTCCATGGTGCTTTGTTTAGTGTTTCACTATATGTTGTAATAGCACCATATTTTGTTTCATAATTTTTTTTAGCAGTTTCATATTCTTTTAAATATTTATCTCTTAAATTAAGCATATTAGTATCATTTGGGTAGATATCTAAATATAAATTTAAGTCAACTAAGTTAAAATCATATATTTGAAGTAATAACATCATATAATCTTTTTCATTGTTAGGGTTTAATTCGTATGGTTTATAATTTTTATAAGGATCATATAAGTTATCAAATATATTACCACGTATAAATCCTTTATATGGATCTATATTATTATTTACATTATTATTAGAGTAATTATAATTATTAAAATCATAATCATAATAGTTATTCATAATATTTTTCCTCCCCATATTAGGTTATGTTTATCATTTTTTATTGAATGGGTTAATAACTATAAATAATAAAAATGTGTATTATTTTTATTTATTGGAATAGAATATTTAGCAGATGATGTGTCTGATTTGACATTTGTGTTAGATTGTGGTATATTATTTGCAACGGAATTGACCAACGATGTGGTGAAAGCATTAGCTGATGTACTACGATTTTGGTCAATTCTTTTTATATTCGTTATGTCATATAACGTTTTTTTATTGTCACTTTTTGCAATATTCACTAAACCCTTAAATAGATTGTCTCCAACTTTAAACATTGTTTCATAATAATCCCAACCTTCTTTGGCAAATGGATGTCTACCATCATCAGGTTTACTATATTTGTAATTAGATATTAATAATAAATTGTCTAATTCAGTAGATGCTTTCATTTTTGAACTTTTGGTTGTAGTTGGTAATTGATTTTTAGGATGTGTATATTCATTTGCTGTCTTTGAAGTAACTTTAATATTTTCATTGTTCATATCAATACCATTTTCTCTAAAATTATCCAAAATATATTTTTTTGCTATTTTATTTTGTTCTGATAAACTTTTCCCTTCAAATATGTTTTGGTCAGTGTCCACCTCAACATACTTATTACCATTACTATCTTGTTGAATACTAAACTTTTTATCTTTAAGATTACTTATATTACTATAATAAGCTCCTTCCCACATTAATTTCTTAAATAAAAACTTAAAAAACTGGAAAAAATTACTAAAAATTAAAATCGTATGTTATAATGAAATTAACTGATTGTTATTTGAATGTAATTGGGAGGTAAATTATGGCAAAAAATTATAGTGTTGGAATCGATATGGGAGTCAATAATGTTGGGTGGTCTATCTTAAATAATGACACAAAACAAATTGAAGATTATGGAGTTAGGCTTTTTCCTGTTTCAAATGATGCAAAAGATAGAAGAGAAGCTAGAAATACAAGAAGAAGATTAAAAAGAAGGGAAACAAGACTTGATGATACTTTAAATTTATTGAAAAAATATGGTTTTAATGAAGAGAATACAGTTGATGAAAATTTAATTGAAAAAAGAGTAAAAGGATTAAATGAAAAACTTGAGAAACAAGATATAGTTAATATACTTTGTTATATGACTGTGCATAGAGGTTATATTCCGTTTGGAGATGAAAAAGTTACGTTAATTGATTTAAGCGGTAAATACCCTTGTGAGTTTTATTATGAAATGTATAAAGATAGTGGTAAATATAGAGCTAGAAATCAAACCGTAAAAATTACTGATAATGTTAAAGAAATAAAAAAATTATTAGAAACACAATCTAAGTATTATGGTAATATAACTAAGAGTTTTATTGATGATTATGTTAACATTTTTACAAGAAAAAGAAAATATTGGGAAGGTCCTGGATCAGTAGATGATTTAACACCCTTTGGTAGATTTAAAACTGAAGAAGATGTTGAAAAATATTTAGAAGAAAAGAAAAATAACCCTAGTTATGAAAAATATATTTATGAAGATTTAATAAAAAAATGTGATTATGAAATAGGGGAAAGATGTTGTTGTAAATTAAATATTTACTATGAATTATTTAATATGTATCAAGATTTCGTTAATGTTTCGTTTAAAAATATTGATGAATTAGAAAATAAAGAGTGTTTTTATGAGGCAAAAAATGGACTATATAAATTAAATAAAAAAGGACTTCTTATGGTAAAAGATTACTGTATGAATAATTTTAATTTAAAATATACAGATATTTTTAAAAAGTTATTTAATTCTGATAAGGATAATATTTCTGGTTATAGAATTGATAAGAAACATAAACCAGAGTTTAGTACATTAAATAGTTATAGAAAAATAATGTCTGAATTTACAAATAGGGGTTTTAATACAAATTGGATAAATGATTATAATTGTTATAATGAAATAATGGAAAAAATGACTTTAACACCAGGTGGTGTGGAGTTTATAAAAGAAATAGAAAATAATAAACTAATTCCTTATAAATTTAGTGAAGAAGAAAAGACTTTATTTAAAGAATTAAAAGAGTATTTTAATAAAAATACATTACTATCTTATGGCTCTTTATCACAAAAAGTACTTCAAAAAGCTATTGATGATATGCTTGATTTAGAAAAAAACTTTATGCAAGTAAGTAGAATAAAAGATTATGGAAAAGAAGCAAGAGAAAACTTTATTAAGCAATATAATTCAAGTGGTTCAGATAAGTTACAAATAAATGCTAGTTTTGTAGATGATATTATTGCATCACCCCAAGTTAAGAAGTCATTAAGACAAGCAATAAAAGTTATTAATGCAATAATTGAAAAAGAGGGTTGTTTGCCAAATTCTATATCTATTGAATCCACTAAAGAATTAAATAGCGATGAAAAGAAAAAAGAAATAGAAAAAGACCAAAACCTTCAAGAAAATTTAAGAAAACAAGCTTCTAATTATTTATCTGTTACTCTTGGCGATAAAAATTGTAATGAATCTAAAATTTTAAAGGTTATGTTGTATAATGAAACAAACGGACATTGTATGTATTGTAATAAACCACTTGATATAAATAATATACTAACTGATGGTGTACAAATTGAACATATTTTACCAATATCAAAATCTTTTGATGATTCATTTAATAATAAAGCTATTTCTTGTAAAGATTGTAATGCTAATAAGAAAAATATGACACCTTATCAATATTTAAATAGTAGTAATCGTTATGAAGAATTTGAAAAAAAGGTTTTAGACAATAAAAATATAAGTGATATCAAAAAAAATAATTTATTATATAAAGATGATTTAGATAAATATAAAACTAGATTTTTTAATAGAAATTTAAGAGATACTGCTTATGCTACAAAAGAACTTATTAATCAAATAGAAATATTTAATGATTATTTAGAATTTAAAGATGAAAAAAGAATAAATACTTTGTCTATACCAGGACAAATAACGTCTAAAATAAGAAAGAATTATGTAAAAAAAGATGGTAAAGAATCTCTTGAAAAAAATAGAGATGATGGTGTTTTCCATCATGCTGTTGATGCTTCAATTGTAGTATCTGTTGGTAATACACGTATTGGTCAAGTTATGTTAAAAGCACAAAATGATAAAGAATATTGGATTAATAATAAAAATAGTTATGATGATATACATAAATATTTAATAAACTTAAGAATAGATGATACAATAGATCAAATAGAAAAAATAAACAAAGATAATACTAAAATTTCTAATCAAGTAAGTAAAAATCTCCAAGGGAAATTATTTAATTCTAATATTTATAAGATGATAAAAAAAGATAACGAACAATATATAATTAATCAAATAAATAATATTTATACATTTGATTTTAAAAAAGCAGAAAATAAAAAATTATTTGATAAATTATTAAATGAAGAAAATAATGAATCTACTTTATTATGTTATGATAAGGATAGAAATACATTTAATTATATTAAAAAGATATATAATGAATATAAAAATGAAAAAGGAAATCCATTTGTTAATTATCTAATAGATAAAGGAGAAATAACAGATGTTAAAAATTTTAATTATGATATAACAGGTATAAGAATGGTTACTAAAAAAGGTAATGGTCCTATTATAAAGAGATTAAGATATTATAGTAGGAAAAATGATCTATGTATGTTAAATAAAAAAGGAATAAATAAGAAAAATAATACTTATTTAGCATTAGATAGTTTAAAGCAACATTGTGTAAAAGTATATGTAGATAATGATAAGAAAAATTTTGTATTTTTACCAATATACATTATTTCATTAGATCCTAAAACAAAGAAAATAAATGAAAATGACGAATTTTACAAATTATTTTATAATAAATACATAGGTAATAAAAATGTTACTTTCTTTGCAGACATTTACAATGGAAATAAGTTAGAAATAACAAAAAAAGATGGAACAGTGGTAAATGGGTATTATTCTACTTTTGATAAAACCAACAATAAATTAATTTTGAATAATAGTAGTACTTTTACTCAAAGTGATAAAAAAGTATCAATTATTCATACTGATATTTTAGGAAATGAGAAAAAAAGGTTGACAAAAGAATTATAAAAGAGGTATATTTAATATGTAACAAGTAGTTTGTTTCTCAAATTGGAATTATTTGTTGCATATTTCTCAAATTATACAGGGTTTCCTATTATAACTCATTATGAGGAACCCAAAAGATACCTTCGGGTATCTTTTTTGTATAATTATGGCTTTTAGATCTATATTAATAAACAAAGCAACTAAAATAAATTTAGATTTGAATAATATGGTTGTATATTATGAACAACAAAAATACTTTATAAATTTAGATGAAATAAATTTAATTGTAATTGAAGATCCGAGATGTTTAGTATCATTAAAATTATTAACTAAAATTGGTTCAAGTGGAATAACTTTAGTTTTTGTTGATGAATCACATATGCCTGTCTGTGCGATGGAAACTTTATTTAATAATGCAAGGTCAGCAAAAAGATATAGGCAACAGATTAATTGGGATATAAGTGGTATTAATTATTTATGGACAAGTATTATACGAACAAAAATAATATTACAAAAAAATAATTTAATAAGAAATAGTAAGTTAGAAAAAATAAATATAATTGATGAATATATAAATACGATACAAGAAAGTGATAAAACGAATAGAGAAGGATTAGCTAGTAGAACATATTTTAAAGAGTTTTTTGGAAATGAATTTAAAAGGTTTAGTGAAGATATGATCAACTTTTCTTTAAATTATATTTACCAAATAATCAGAGCAAAAATCGCCCAAGAAATAGTGAAAAGTGGTTATAATCCTTGTTTAGGAATTAATCATAAAAGTGAATATAATTCTTTTAATTTAGCAGACGATTTTATTGAAGTTTATAGACCTATTGTGGATTATTACACTTATGAAATAATAAAGGGTGATAATAGTTCATATTTAACACCATCATTAAAAGAAAGATTAATTAATATAGTAAATAAACAAATAATTTATAATGGTCAAAAAATGAAATTACATTATTCAATAACATTATTCGTTCAAAATATGTTTAATTTTTTAGAAACAGGAGATGTTAGTAAGTTGATATTTCCAGAACTTGGAGAATGAAAGTAAGTAATTATAAACAAATGAGATTAATATTAATTTATGATTTGCCAGTGGAAGATGAGTTAGATAGAAAAATTTATGCTAAATTTCATAAAAAACTTCAAAAAATAGGTTATCATATGCTTCAGTATTCAGTTTATACAAAGGTGATTGTAAATGATGATAATTATAAACAAGTAAAAAAACAAACAGAAGATATTATACCAAGTAAAGGTCAAATTATAATATTTAAGTTAACGGAAAAACAATATCAAGATATGATTTATTTAAGGGGTGAACAAAATATGTTTGATGTGATAGTAGGAAACAATGATTTGGTTGTTTTTAGAGAAGTAGAAAATGAAGGAACTTAAGTTTGAAATAGATAATCATATAAATAATATATTAATTCAAAAAAATAATAATATTATTTATAAAGATAAAATGAAAATTTTAGAGTTTTATAGTGTTTTACAAGAAGGAATAAATAAAAATAAAGATGTTTTTATATCGAATAACAAATTAAATAATAAAGAATATTTTTTAATTAATTTAATGGATATAACATCTATTATAGAAAATATTAAATATAATAAAGGAAGTTTATTATATGAATATATTAACTTAATTGTTAATAATAAAGAAGAATATTTAAATAAAATAGAGAATATTGTTGATAACTTAATGCATGATATAAATTCTAGTGTTGATTTTGACATTTCATGGGAATTTAATAACAGTTTGTCTAAAATATTAACATCTTTAACTGATATAAATGTTAATATAAAAATAAAAGAATTAAATACTATTGTAAATAATTTATTAGATTGTGTTGTAAAGTACAATTCTAATAAAATATATATTATATTTATTGATAATGGTTTAATTAATATAAATCTTAATAATGATAACCTATATATTTTTAATATTAATAGTAATGTTGAAAATATAAATGATTATAATTTATTATTTTTAGATAATTATTATGAATTTAATTTAAATGTTTTATTAGATAATATTAAATTAAATTGGAATAAAGAATATAATGATAATTATATATTAGATTTATTAAAAGATTTTATAAATATATATTTAAAATATGATAATATTTTTATATCAAATAATGATATAAAACAGTTAAAAAATATATTTTATAAACTATATAATATACAAAATAATTCAAATTCTATAGAAATTTTATAATTAGTATGTTATTATATTTATAGGTTTTAGGATCCTGTATAATTTGAGAGATATACAACTTATATTAACAATGGAAAACACTATTTCTTATTGGAGGAATTGTAATGGATAAAGAAAAATTGTTTAAAGATCTTCGTTGGACGACATATCAACCAGTACAAGTATTAAATATTGAGGTACAGCCGACTGAAGATGACAAGAGAAAGGTTGAAGAATTTAGAAGATTTATTGATGAAACAATAGAAAACGAAAAAATGAAAGACACTAAATTAATAAAATAGTTTTAGAATCCTGTATAATTGAGAAATAATGTAAATTTTTGTTATGGCACTAATAACATTTAATACTTTTTATTGAAAATATTTATTTTTATTAAAACTTATTATATTAACTCTTGCAAAAGTATTAATTTAATGTTATCATATAAAAGTAATAATTTTTATGGCGATATTGGTGAAGTGGTTAACACGCTTGTCTGTGGAACAAGTATGCATGAGTTCGATCCTCATATATCGCCCCATTGTGAAATGTGCTCGAACTTTTCGAGTTTGATAAATGCTAATCCAAATTGGATTAGTTTTTTTGTTAATAAAACTTATTTTACTCTAAAAAAGGATGGAAACGATAGTAAATACTATTAAAGAAGAACAAGAAGATTATTTAAAAATAAATATTATGTTTTTCTAATTAAGGAATTGACAAATCAAAACAAAGTGATATTATAAATAACCAATGAAAGAGGTATTCTCTATAAACAGAAGTACATCTATAATAAAATATACACAAACAAAATTTTATAATATTGAATATTGTGAGGAGCCAGTAGTATTTAGACTTTGTTAAATACTATTTGTTTCTCTTTTTTTAGTAAAAGGAGTTGAATTTTTATGAATAACGAAAAGAAAGTTGGTAACAATATGCTTACAATAAATTGGAAGCAAATATATGAATTTAATTTAAATGATAATAAACAATGGATTTTAATACTTTATGATATATCACAAAATCATTATGTTGGAGTACCTGTTTATAATGAAGAAAAAGAAAATAGTATTTATTTAAAATCTATTAACAAATATGTTGTGTTAGATGAAATAACGGATTATAATCGTTCTAATATTAAAAGGTGTGTTTATATTAAAGGTAAACCGATTAAAATAACTAATAAAGAATTTGATGATATTTTATTAAAATCCAAAATAAGTTTTTTAAGCTATGTCAAAGATAATACAAATAATGATCCAAATGGCATATCATATAATAAGTGGTGTAAAGATAAATTAGAACTTATAAATAAAAATACTAATGATACTGCTAATTTAAAAGTTGGAGCAATATATTGGGTAGATTTAGGATATAATATTGGTAGCGAATTAAGAAAGTTAAGACCTGCAATATTGTGGCGAAGTGCATCAAATAAAAAAATGTGGACTGCTATACCACTTACTTCAAAACATAAAGATGATAATTATTATTTTCATTATGATTTAATAGATAAAAAATTAGGAACTGCTAGATTAGAAAATTTAATTAATATTAGTTCAAATAGAATTAGAGAACCATATTATATTAACAATAAGATAGCAACAATTACTAAAAAAGATAATGACGCTATATTAAAAATAATAAAGAAATATTATGCTTTTGAAGAAACAAAAGAAACAAATAGAACTATTAGAAAACAAAAAACTATTTATAATAAGTCTAAAGAAAATCGTGAAAAAGTGTTGACTTAACCGTTTAAAATGGTATAATTAAAGTACTTTAGATTGTTGCAGGTGTATTTATACACTTGGTAGAAGTATTTCAAAAGGAAGATTTTATCTCTTCCTTTTGCTTTATATATATTTATTCAATATAAAACTGACTATAAATTAGTCAGTTTTTTTTACTTCTATTGAACTACGAATTCGATAGCATTACCATCAGTCCAAAAATCTGCATTATACTCAACGGTTATCTTTTGTGCATTTTTAGGAACTTCATATAATACATAACCTACAGCTTTCTTTCCTTTTCCAAGTGTTGCTGATAAGTCTTTATATTTATCACTTCCATACATATATGAATCAACAGCTTTACCATCAGCATAGGCATTAAAACTCATACTACTAACATATAATTCATCATTATCTTCATTAATGTTTTCAACTTCGAATTTTAATGCAATGATTTTATTGCCATCTTTAGGTCCTAAATATTCGCTATAATCAGTGACATTAGTATTTACTTCAGTCATAGTTATTTTTTCATATTTGTTTTGGAATGTTTCATTTACTTTAAATGAAGTTTTTCCATTTATATCTTTATAAGAGTTTTTAGTATCTTCAACAGCATCATTTACTGCATTTGAACAACCATTAACACATCCAATGATACAACCAAATATAATTACAACTATAATTAAAGCTTTAGTCCAACCTGGCATTCCTAATTTTCCGCCACATTTAGGACATCTCTTTGCACTTTTTGCAATTTCTTCTTGGCAATGTTTACATTTTTTAGTCTTCATATAAACCTTATCTCCTTTCAATTTTAATTATATCATAAAAACTTCACGCAGACGACATATTTTTTGAACTTTTTATGAAATAATTTTACAAGAAAGGAAGTGAGGTACTTTGACTAGTAGATATTCTAAAGAGCAATTATCACTACTTGTAAGAAAAAATATAAAGAAATATCGCTTAATGAGAAAGTACACACTTCAAGAACTTGCAGATTTAACTGGACTTACTCATGGCTATGTTAGAGATTTAGAGTGTTTATCAATAGACAAAACACCATTACTAGAAACAATAGGAAAATTTGCTGATGCCTTAGAAATAGATATTAGACAATTATTTGATGACTCTAATTAGTACAAAACTATTTCTTATTTTTAAAAATATGTTATAATTAAAATAGATTTCGTATCATTCTATTGAATGATATTTTTTTGTTAGGAGGAAAATTATGACATTTATCAAATATTTTAAAAGTGTTTATAAACAATATGGAATAATAAATTTTTTATTAGCAGTAGCTACATTACTTTCAATAATTATAGCAATTGATTATTTTAATTTATTTACATTTATATATGATAAATTAAAATTACCTATAATCATTTGTATATTAAGTTTTATTTTAATAAAAATATTTTCACTTAAACTATACAGTCTTATATTATTAAAATCTGTTAATTATGTAGATTTTTATAGTATGATTGTGATAATTACTATTGCTGTTTATAAAATTTTTCTTTCTTTATTTAAGAACATTCTTTCAATTAACCAATTTAAAGATATATGTTCAAATATATTTTTGATTATAATTGGGGTTGTATTATTATTTAGATATCTATACATTACTATAATAAACTTTAAAACAAATAAAGAAGATTGTCCCAATGTCTTTGATTTAAAACAGTTATATGATGATACAATTCCAGAAGATGTAGAATTTATTCTTATTGGTGACGAAGCAGTGAGCTATGATTTGTTAGAACGAAACAAAGTAATAAATCAAATAACTAATACTATTATTAATTGTAATAATAATTCAAAGTTTGTAATGTCATTAAAAGGAAATTGGGGTTCTGGAAAAACAACAATTTTAAATAATGTTAAAAATAAATTAAAAAATAAAAATTTAGTATTTATTGATGATTTTGAGCCATGGGTATATAACGATAATAAATCTCTGTTAGTTGCTTTCTTTGATACTATAATGAAAAAAACTAATTGTGGCTTTAGAATAAATGAAATAAATAAATTTACAAAAACATATCTAAAAACTATCACTACCAATATTGGATACTCGGCGGATGATTTATTTGAAAATACAACAAATATTAATAGAATTAAAGAAATTATTAATAACTATCTGGAATCTAATAATAAAAAAATAGTATTAGTTTTGGATAATCTAGAAAGATGTTCAGGTGAAAATATACTATTTATTTTAAAAACCATTCATAACTTATTTGATTTCAAAAGAATCATCTATATTCTGTCTTATGATGAATCTGTTATGAAAAAACAATTTGAGTCCAAATTAGAGATTGATTATTCTTATTTAGAAAAGATAACACAATTAGAATTTTCTGTACCAACATTAGATAAAAATGTATTACATAATGTTATTAAAAAATGTTTGAATAATTATTTGAACCATTCAAAACTAGAAATCAATGAAAAAGAACAAGATGAAATAATTAAAATTATTATAGAAAACATTAAAGATTTACGTGATTTTAAGAGAATAATAAATTCAACATTTAATGCAAGTTTTAATAATATGCAGGACCTTAATAGTCTAGATATGTTGCTTATAGAAACAATTGCAATGAAAAATCCACAATTATGGAATGAAATTAATATTAATAGTACTTATTATATTTCAGAAGATCGCTATGTATATGGAGATGAATATATTTATAGTACTGAAAAATATAATATAGATACAACAAAATACTTTGATGATTTATTTAAAAATAATAAATACAATATTAATAATTATAAAAAAATGTTATGTTATTTATTCCCAAATGTAAAAAAATACTTTGATGAGAATAAACATAGGAAAAAAGAAAAGGTTGAATTTATTCCTGAACATCAGATATATGTAGACAAAAAAGAATATAGGTCTTCTGTAACTGATAAAAGAATTTATAATAATAAGTATTTTAATTTGTATTTTAATAAAACTGAAAATGAGTTTATTAAAATAAATGAAAAAATAAACAATTTCATTTTATTTATAAATAATAATAGTTTTAAACCAGAAGAATTATATCAAGAATATTTTAAAATGGAAAGAGTATATCCTGGTTGGGTAGAAAAATATACTTTAGAAACATTTCAAATGCATATAGATGAGATAAATAAAAATAAACTTTTACCTTTATTATTAGTCATGTATTTTTCTTATTATACTATAGATAATTCTCCATTATTTTTTCAATTGAGTGCAAGTGGTAGAACTCAAACAATTATAGCAGATTTAATTTTAATGCTATCAGATGATGATTTTGAAAAATTTATTAATGAAATAAAAGAAGATTATCAAAATTTATATTTTATTAGGGAAATAGCTTATTGGATAAAGCCAGAGAATAGACGTGATGAGTTAGTTAATGATTCAAGATATGAAACTATTAATAATTTATATGAAAAAATGTTAGATGACATTAAAAATAATAAAATAAATATGTATAGTACTAAATATTATAATAGATATAATATGATACTATTATTTGATGATGAAAATTATATGTCTTTTATAAGGAAGAAACTAAATAAGAATAATTTAATGCTATTTATTTTAGACTGTATAAGTATATCTACTGGTTCATAT
>OIZL01001056.1_pt1 | contig 16608 bp, 16 predicted proteins | sample 1588541 | NCBI WGS metagenome assembly OIZL01 (sample SAMN03283285) | human gut metagenome | biome: human-associated habitat; material: feces | host: Homo sapiens | place: Peru | collected 2012 | reverse complement strand
AAAAGGTTATATGAGTGCGGAACTTCAAAGATTTCAACGTGAAATAGTTGAGGTAACTGAATTTTATGTTGATGAAAATAATGAAGCTGGAACAAATATTATTTATTCAAAAAGTTTAGATGGGAAAATTTCCTTTAATAAACCAACAAAATATTTAAAAGATTATTTTGGTGCTCAAGGAAAAGTACTTGATGAAAGTTTATTTGATGAAAGTAATAATACAGATGAAGTAATTAAAATTAATAATGATATAGATTCATTATAGAAAGGAGTTTTATGATAGAACTTGTTATAATGCTTGCACTAGGAATTTTTATAATATTATATCGTAAAAATCCTGGTGAAAATGTTTATAAGTTTTTTGTATCAAGTGCCTCAAATTTATACGAAAAATATGCGCCTTATTCATTTAAAACGGTTAGGGCAAAAGCAAAAGAACTTGGACAAGAATTTACAACAAGACAATATATTTCGCAAGTTGTAATTTTTGCAGGTTTTGCAGGTGTAGTTGCTTATTTATATTTTTATAATATTTTACTTTCTATTGTATATGCAATTGCGGCAATAACAGTTATTCCATATCTTGCATATTTAAGATGTCAAAGAATATATTCTGAATTTATATTTGAACAAATTGAAACTTATACAACAAACGTAATTATGGAATTTAATACAACTCAAAGTTTCGTAAAAGCTTTAGAGGGTGTTAGAGATTCTGGCATTATTGAAGAACCTGTTTTATCTGACTTAAAAAAAATGATTGATATGTCATATCAAAATGGAACAATAGATGAATCAATAGATTATTTTAATAAAAAATATCCATATTATATGGTGAAAAATATGCATCAACTTTTCTTTCAAATTACCAAAGAAGGTGCAAGAGATGCGGGTCAAAGTTTAGAAAATATGGCAATGGATATAGATGCCCTTGTTGAAGGTGTGTATAGAGATCAAATGGATAGAAAAGCTTTCCATTCAAAATTTATAAAGTTTGGTGTAGCATTATTTTTCTTGATTCTAGCGGTTCAATATATGTACGGAACAGAAAAGTATATAGAACTTCTTGATATGTGGTATGTTCAGTTAATACTTCATGCCATAATTATAGTAAATGCTTTATTTTTACTAAAAGGAGAAAAATATTATAATGAAGATGTGGGGGTTGAATAATTATGTATTATGAAATATTTATTTTAGCCACCATAATATATGGAATAATGTTTGCCACAGGACAAATAAGTTTTACTAAATTAATTAGTGATAACGAAAGTATATTTAGAAAATTAAAAGAAAGTGACTGGGACTTTTATGTTAAAGCTAAATATGGAACTTCAGTTAATCCAGATATACTTTTTAATAAAAGAGTTAGAAATGGTTTAATTACTCTTGTAATAGCAGCATTTTATGCGATGACTGGTGGAATATCTGCGATAAAATTAGTAATTGCTTGTGCTGCAGGTTATGGAGTATTTAAAATAACTTATATTGATTTAAAAGGTTATTATAAAAAACATATTGCTCAAATAGACTCTTTATTACCTCATTATTTAAAAAGTATAGAGATATTAATTCAACACTATACAGTTCCAGTGGCAATTGGTAAGTCTATTAATGATGCACCTGAAATATTTAAACCAGGTCTTGAGGATTTAATTAATGCAATAAATTCTGGAGATGACACAATTAACCCATATATGGAATTTGCAAAAACTTATCCGGTAAGAGATAGCATGAGAATGATGAGACTTTTATATAGATTAAGTTTGGGAAGACAAGAAAGAAAACAAGAACAACTTTTAACTTTTTCAAAATCAATTTCATCTTTACAACAAAAAGCAAGGGAAACAAGATATAAAAATCGTCTTGATAAAATGGAAGGCATGACAATGAAAATGCTTATTGCTACCGGTATTGGGGTAATGATCGTTTTAATCCTTGCGGTACTAAATGCTATTAATCTGTAAATTTAAGTCAAATATATTGATAAAAAAAATAAAAATTGCTATAATAAAAATATATAATAAAGGAGGAATAATTAAATGAAAGAAGCTACAGGTGAATTAAGTACAACAGTAATTACTGTTGTTGCAATAGCTGCAATATTATCATTATTTACTGTATTTTTATATCCATCATTGAAAAATGCTATTAGAGCAAGAACTTATTGTGCTCAAGCAGTAAATTGTGTAGAAGATAATGGTAAAAGAAGATGTCATTATTATTTAGATAATATGAATGAAAGTACAAATACAATTGAATGTCCACTTCAAGATAATACAAATAGAAATGAAAGTTAAAAAGGAGTAAATATGAAAAGGGCTACGGGAGAGCTTGCAAATCTAGTTGTTGTATGTGTTTGTGTGGCTATTTTAGTAGCCTTTTTTTACTTTACAATATGGCCAATGATTAAAAATAATTTTGTAATGCAAACTAGTTGTGAAAAAGCAAAATGTTTAACAAAGCCTAATGCAGATGGTATGGTAAAGTGCTATTTAAATGGTAAAGAATTTTTATGTAGGTATAAGGGGTAATTATGAGAGAAGGAATAGGTGGCGTACAATTATTTTTAATTGTTGTAATATTGGTATTAATCTTTGCTGGGATTATGAGTTTAACTATGAACCAAGCAAATGCTTTTGCGGTTAAAGATCAAATAGTGTCAATTATTGAGGATGCTGGTGGTTTTGATTTATCTTCATCATGTAATGGTGGATGTAATACCGCTGATAAAAATCAAGAAACTTTACAAAAAATAGTAGATGCTCTTGCAAGTTCTTCATATAGACAGCAAGGTTCTTGTGAAAAAATTGAAGAATCATTAAATGAAAAAATATCTGATAAAGCACAAGTTTCAGGATATCAAAGAAATGGTGAATATACTATGAGTGGCAAAAAATCATCATTTTGTATTGCTAAAATACCCTCAAATAATGGGGAAAATTCTTCATTAAAAGGTTATTATTATAAGATTTATGTATTTTATCAATTAGATATTCCAATAATAAATGCAATATTTAATTTTTCTGCTTTAGGAGAAACAAAATTATTATATTGGTAGGAGGCAAAATAATGAACGTTATAATTGTTAATAAAAATTCATCTTTAATTGATGGACTAAATATAGATATACTTGAAAGACTCGAGGGAGTTTTTTCAGTAGAAACACTTGCAAATAAATATAAGAATTTTTATTATAATAGGATGATAATAGATATAACTGCAATCGAAGGTTATGAGGAAATAGATAATATTCAAAAACTATCTTTAATGCTTGATGTATCTAAAATAATTTTACTTTTAGATGATTCACCTATAGTAAGTTCACCATCATATTTATCAAGTTTAGTATCTATGGGTATTTATAACTTTACTAAAGATGCAAGTAGTATTCCGTTTTTGATAAATAATCCAAATACTTATAAAGATGTAGCTAATTTTCATAATCTAAAAAATGTTTATGAAGAACCCAAACTTAATGATAATTCAAAAAATAGTAATGTAGGTTTTATTGGTCAAAGAATAATTGGTATTAAAAATGTGACTGAACATGCTGGTGCTACAACACTTACTTATTTATTAAAAAAACACTTAGAAAAAGAATATAAAGTAAGAGCTGTAGAAATAGATAAGCACGATTTTATATATTTTAATGATCGTAATTTAGATTCAAATATTGATAGTTTAGATATAGATAAATATTTAAATAAATATAATAACAATGATGTAGAGGTAATTTTAATTGATATAAATGATTCTGATGTAGAAAATTATTGTACAGAGGTTTTATATTTAATTGAACCGGGACTTATACAGTTAAATAAATTAATAAAAAATGATAAAATGATTTTTAATAAATTAAATGGTAAAAAAATATTATTAAATCGTAGTATTTTAAATAATAATGATGTTAATGATTTTGAAAAAGAAAGTGGTAGTAAAGTTTTTTATAATATGCCAAATGTTGATGATAAACTAGATGATAATAAATCAATAAATAATCTATTAATTGATTTAGGTTTTACAAGAATTAATGATAAAGGGTCTTCGGGATTTAGTTTATTTAGATAAGAGTGTAAACATTTACACTTAATTGTTGACATTAAAAGGTAAAAAAGGTAAAATAAAAGTATGTAAAGGAGAGTTGTATATGAGATTATTAGATGGTAACCTTGCTGGAATTGGTACTGAAAGTGGTTTTTGTTCTACTACATCACAAGTTTGGCAATTTATTGGTAAAATTGTTTTAATTTTAAAAATTGTTATTCCTATTATGCTTATTGTTTTAGGCATTATTGGACTTGGAAAGGCAGTTTTAGCTGATGATGATAAAGAAGTTAAAACTCAAGTAAATAGATTAATTACAAAATTTATTGCCGCTGTAGTTATTTTCTTTATTCCAAGTATTGTAAGTGCTTGCTTTGGATTAGTTAATGGATTTAGTGATGTTAAACCAGACTACGATGTTTGCGTACAATGTATTACACATCCATCTGGATCTGACTGTCAAGCAAAAGTTAATGCAGCTAATAAATAGACCATTATTTAGTTAATGGTTTTTTTATTTGTATTTTTTTATAAAATATGCTATAGTATTGCTACCAAAGGGGTGAAAATATGGAAGTTGGAACTGAAAATGGTTTTTGCTTAAGTACTATAACTGCATGGCAAGGACTTGGATATGTACTTTTAATATTTAAAATAGTTCTACCAATACTTCTTATTGTTCTAGGCATTATAGCTTTAGGTAAGGCTGTTATTTCAGATGATGATAAAGAAATTAAGAAATGTATCAAGGGATTAGTAACTAAATTTATTATTGCAATTGTAATATTTTTTTTACCAAGTATTATGAGCAGTGTATATCCACTTATTACTGGGTTTGATATGGTTGAACAAGATTATGATGTATGTATGCAGTGTTTTACTCATCCAAAAGGAGAATATTGTTTAAATAAAATAGCTATTTATGAAAAAAATAATTAGTTATTTTTTTTGAATTTTAAAACGAACAAACGTACTTGAATTAATTTTTTAAATATGTTATATTAATTATGCAAAAAAAATCATTTTTGTGGTAAAATAATAGGGCTTGGAGGATTAGTATGGATAAGATAATTGTAAAGGGAGCAAGGGAAAATAATTTAAAAAATGTTAATATTTCACTTCCTAAAAACAAATTAATTGTAATGACTGGAGTATCAGGAAGTGGTAAAAGTAGTTTAGCATTTGATACTATTTTTGCTGAGGGACAAAGAAGATATGTTGAAAGTTTATCTGCTTATGCTCGTCAGTTTATTGGTGGAACCGAAAAACCTGATGTAGATTCTATCGAAGGATTATCACCCTCAATAAGTATTGACCAAAAATCAACAAATAAAAATCCTCGTTCGACAGTGGGAACAATTACTGAAATATATGATTATTTGCGTCTTTTATTTGCTAGAATTGGCACTCCTTATTGTCCAGTTCATAAAATTCCTATTAAAAGTCAGTCTATTGAGGAAATGACTAATAAAATAATGGAATATGATGGTCAAAAAATAAGTATATTATCACCTATAATTCATGGTGAAAAAGGTCGTCATGAAGAAGAAATTAGTGAAGCTAAAAAAAGTGGGTACACTAAATTAAGAGTTAATGGAACTTATTATAATGTTGATGATGAAATTTATTTAGAAAAAAATAAAAAAGATAATATTGATATTGTTATAGATAAATTAACTATTTCAAGTGAAGAAAGAAGTAGAATTTTCGAAGATATTGAGGCATCTTGTAAAATGGCAAATGGTAAAGTAGTAATTATAACTTGCGATGGAGAAATAATTATGAGTGAGAAATACGCTTGTAATAAATGTAATTATTCAATACCAGAACTTGAACCAAGATTATTTTCATTTAACTCACCATATGGAGCTTGTGAAGAGTGTAAAGGTATAGGAACAAAACTTAAAATAAGTGAAGAGTTAATTATGCCAGATAAAGATAAAACATTAAATCATGGTGCACTTTTACCTATTAATTCTGATAATAATTTATATTTTAGTGCCCTTAAACAAGTATGTAATAAATACGATATTGATATGGATACTCCTGTAAAAAATATTCCAAGAAGTAAACTTGACATAATTTTTTATGGAACTAAAGAAAAAATTGATTTTAGATATGAATCAAAAACTGGTAGTGTACGATATGTAACAGATTATTATGAAGGTGTTGTTAATTTGCTTCAGCGTCGTTATATTGAAACATCTGCATCATGGGTAAGAGACTGGCTTTCAAATTATATGGTTGAAAGTACATGTGAAAAATGTAAAGGTACAAGACTTAAAAAAGAAGTATTAAATATTTTTATTAATAAAAAAAATATTTATGATTTAACTGATATGAATTTAACAAAACTAAAAAACTTTTTGCTTAATTTAAATTTAAGTGAAGAAGAAAAAAATATTAGTTCGCTAGTTTTAAAAGAAATAATTAATAGACTTACTTTTTTAGAAAATGTTGGTCTTACATATTTAACTTTAAATCGTAGTGCTGAAACACTTTCTGGCGGTGAAGCTCAAAGAATTAGACTTGCAACTCAAATTGGAAGTAAACTTTCTGGTGTGCTTTATGTTTTAGATGAACCATCAATAGGTCTTCATCAAAGAGATAATCAAAGGTTAATTGATAGTTTAAAGGAAATGCGTGATTTAGGAAATACCTTAATTGTTGTAGAACATGATGAAGATACAATGAGACAATGTGATTTTTTAGTGGATATTGGTCCAGGTGCAGGTGAAAATGGTGGTAATGTGGTAGCTTATGGAACTCCCGAAGAAGTTATGCAAAATCCAAATAGTATTACGGGAAAATATTTAAATGGTACATTAAAAATTGATGTACCTAAAGAAAGAAGAAAAGGTAATGGTAAATTTTTAACTATTAAAAGAGCCCAAGAAAATAATTTAAAAAATATTGATGTAGAATTTCCTTTAGGAAAATTTATATGTGTAACTGGCGTATCAGGTTCTGGTAAAAGTAGTTTAGTAAATGAAGTGCTTTATAAAACCCTTCATAATTATGTATATAAATCAAAAGTAATACCAGGAAAATGTGATAAAGTTTTAGGCCTTGAAAATATTGATAAAGTTGTTATGATTACCCAAGATGCAATAGGAAGAACCCCAAGAAGTAATCCCGCAACATATGTTGGTGTTTTTGATGATATCAGAGATTTATTTACAAATACAAAAGAAGCTAAAATCAAAGGTTATGATAAAGGTAAATTTTCATTTAATGTCAAAGGTGGAAGATGTGAGGCATGTCAAGGTGATGGCGTAAAAAAAATTGAAATGCATTTTCTTCCTGATGTTTATGTTACATGTGATGTATGTCATGGTAAAAGATATAATAAAGAAACATTAGGTATTACTTATAAAGAAAAAAATATTGCAGATGTACTTGATATGAGAGTAAGTGAAGCTTTGTCATTTTTTGAAAATGTTCCTAAGATATATAACAAATTAAAAGTATTAAATGATGTAGGGCTTTCTTACATAAAACTTGGTCAAAGTGCTGTAGAACTTTCTGGAGGTGAAGCAGGAAGAGTAAAACTTTCAAAAGAACTTCAGAAAAAAGCTACCGGCAAAAGTGTATTTATCTTAGATGAACCTACTACGGGACTTCATACTGATGATATTAAAAAATTATTAGAAATACTTGATAGTATAGTAAATAATGGTGATACTGTTATTGTGATAGAACATAATTTAGATGTTATTAAAGTAGCTGATTATTTAATAGATTTAGGTCCTGAAGGTGGAGATGGTGGAGGAAAAGTAATTTTTACTGGAACTCCCGAAGAAATTATTAAATGTAAAAATTCTTATACGGGAAAATATTTAAAAAAATATTTAAAATAAAGAAAAATGTCAGATTTTAATATCTGATTTTTTTTAAGAAGTATAGATTTTTACCATAGTATTTGTTATAATGATTGTTATGAAAGAATATATATTTAAAATTGGCTCTTTTGGTGTTAGATGGTATTCACTACTTATACTTATTGGTGTAATTGTGGGTATTCTTTTAATTGAAAAAGAAGGTAAAAAATTTAATATAAGTAAAGATTTTTTATTTAATATGGCATTTTGGACTGTTATTATAGGCATAATTGGAGCAAGAGTATATTATGTTATATTTAATTTCAATTTGTATAAAAATGATTTAATGTCCATATTTAAAATATGGGAAGGTGGACTTGCTATTCATGGAGGTATTATCGCAGGCCTTATTGTAATAGCATTATACACTAAAAAATATCAAATGCGTTTTATAAGAATAACTGATATATGTGTTCCATCACTTTTATTTGCACAGTGCCTAGGTAGATGGGGAAACTTTTTTAATGGTGAAGCTCATGGAGCAGCCACTAGTTTAGCCCATTTAAAATCACTTCATCTTCCACAGTTTATAATTGATGGTATGAATATAAATGGTATTTATTATGAACCAACATTTTTATATGAGTCACTTCTTTGTTTTATTGGTTTTGTAATAGTTTTAATCATTCGAAGAGGAAAATATACTAAAGTTGGTACATGTACATCATTTTATTTAATGTACTATTCAGTTATAAGATTTTTTATTGAAAGTATGCGTACTGATTCACTCATGCTTGGAGGATTTAGAGTAGCACAAATAGTTTCAATTATTTTATTTTTGATAGGACTAGGTAATATTATGCTTATATCAAGGAAAAGTAAATTTGAAGATTTATATAATAATGTATATAAAAATGAAATGAGATTTTAAAAAGAGAGGAAAATACAATGTATGATTTAATAATTATTGGAATGGGTATTGGGGGAATTACTGCTGGGATATACGCAAAAAGAGCAGGACTAAATGTTTTAATGTTTGAAAAAGGTGCCCCCGGAGGAATGCTTCAAAAAATTGATAAAATAGAAAATTATCCTGGATTTTCAGAAATAAGTGGACCAGATTTAGCAATGGATTTGTTTAACCAAGTAAAAAAGGTTGGAGTTCCCTTTAAATTCGAGGAAGTTCTTGATGTTGAAATAACTGACGAAGTAAAAAAGATTATTACTAAAAATGAAATATATGAAGCAAAAAATGTTATTGTAGCAACAGGTAGAACTCCAAAATATTTAGGCCTTGATAATGAAAAAGATTATTTAGGAAGAGGCTTAAGTACTTGCGCTAGCTGTGATGGTAATTTTTATAAAGGTGAGGATGTAGCTGTAGTTGGTTCTGGTAATTCAGCACTTCAAGAAAGTTTATATCTTTCTAAAATTGTTAATAAAGTTTATCTTCTTCATAGGGGTATAAATTTTAAAGGTGATGAAGCTTTAGTAGATAAAGTTAAAAACACTCCAAATATAGAAATAATCGATGGCGTAAGTGTTAAAAAGATTAATGAAGAAAATGGTAAAATAAATAGTGTTACATTAAGTAATGAAAATACTATAAATGTAAAAGGTGTATTTATCTATATTGGATATAAACCTGATACAGATATGTTTAAAAAACTTGACATAACTAATATAAATGGTGATATTATAGTAGGTGAAAATTTTGAAACAGATATTGGCGGTCTTTATGCAATTGGTGATTGTGCTAAAAAAGGTGTTTATCAATTAGTTACTGCCGCTAGTGATGGTTGTATAGCTGTTTCAGATATTGAAAAAATAACAAATTAGGAGGTTTTTAAAATGAAAGTTAGAACAAGATTTGCTCCATCTCCAACTGGATATATGCATATAGGTAATTTAAGAAGTGCCTTATTTACATATTTGACAGCAAAAAGTATGGGTGGAAAGTTTATATTAAGAATTGAAGATACAGATCAAGAAAGAAAAGTTGAGGGTGCAGTTGAATTTATTTTAAATACACTTAATATGCTAGGACTTCATCCAGATGAAGGCGCTGGTGTAGGTGGAGACTTTGGACCATACTACCAAAGTGAAAGATTAGATATTTATAAAAAATATGCTGAAAAGTTAGTGGAAAAAGGTGATGCATATTATTGCTTTTGTGATGAAGAAAGACTTGAAAAGTTAAGAGAAATAGCCACTGCTAGAAAAGTTCCATTCACTTATGATGGACACTGCTCACATATTCCTTTAGAGGAAGCAAGAAAAAAAATTGCTAATGGTGAAAAATATGTTATTCGTCAAAAAATGCCTAAAGAGGGAATTACATCATATATTGATACAGTTTATGGAGAAATTAAGGTTGAAAATAATGCTTTAGAGGATCAAATACTTATTAAATCAGATGGATTTCCAACATATAATTTTGCAAATGTTATTGATGATCATTTAATGGAAATTAGTCATGTTAATAGGGGAAATGAATATTTATCATCAACACCAAAATATTTACTTTTATATAAAGCATTAGGTTGGGAAAGCCCAATTTATATTCATCAACCACTTGTTATAAAGGCCGATGGAACTAAAATTAGTAAAAGAAATAAAGACGATAATTTAATGGATTTAATTAATAGAGGTTTCCTTCCTGAGGCAATTATAAATTATATTGCATTAATAGGTTGGTCTCCAAAAGAGAATAAAGAATTTTTTACTTTATCTGAACTTGAAAAAGAATTTGATATTCATAGAATTTCTTCCGCACCAGGATGTTATGACATTAAAAAACTTGAGTGGTTTAATGCTCACTATATAAAAGAAATGGATGATGAAAGATATTTAAAGTGGATTAAACCATTTTTGAAATATGATATATCAGGTAAGAGTAAAGAATGGGTAAGAATGCTTCTTCTTACATATAAAACACATATTAATTGTGGTGAAATGATTAATGATGTTGTTAAAAATTTCTTTTTCGAAGGTTATGAACTTGATGAAGAGTGTAAAACTTTCCTTGCAAGTGATGATATTATCCCAGTGGTAATTGACACATTTGCCCGTGAAATTGAAGCAATCGAAGATTTTACTACAGATAATATAAATATTGCAATTGATAATGTAAAGACTAGTTTAAATGTAAAAGGCAAGCTACTTTATATGCCACTTAGAATTAAAGCAAGCGGATTTATGCATGGACCTGAACTTGATGCTTGTATATATTTACTTGGTAAAGAAAAAACACTTGAAAATTTAAGAAGGTAAATCCTTCTTTTTTCTTGATTAAATAGCTAAATTATTTTATACTTGAGTTGAAGGTAGGGGATGTTATGAAAGTCGAAAAATCTTGTGGTGCATTTGTACTTGATAATGACAAAGTATTGGTCATAAAACAAAAAAAGTTAGGAAATTATGGTTTTCCTAAAGGTCATATGGAACCTAATGAAACTGAAAAGGAAACATCAATTCGTGAAGTAAAAGAGGAAACAGGAGTAGATATAGAAATTATATCTGATAAAAGATATTTTATTTCATATCCTAAAGATGAAAATACTAACAAAGAAGTAGTATATTTTCTAGCAAAATTAAAAAATAAAGATAATGAAAAAAATCAAGAAGAAGAAATTAGTGAGATTCTTTGGTTAAATATCAATGATGTTCAAAATATTATTACTTTTGAAAATATGAAAGCATTATGGATTGAGGCGAAAAATAATTTAAGAAGGTAAATCCTTCTTTTTTAATTTAAATTTTAATCTTTTTGTTTTAATTAAAATATAGTATAATAATGGATATGGAAGGTGATGTTTATGAAAATTTATAATACTTTATCTCATAAAGAAGAAGTATTTATTCCTTGGGAAGAGGGTAAGGTAAGTTTTTATACATGTGGTCCAACAGTTTATCATTATGCTCATATAGGAAATATGCGTAATTATATTGGCCATGATATTTTAGATAAAACACTTAGATTTATTGGCTTTAATGTAACAAGATGTATGAATATAACTGATGTTGGACATTTAACCTCAGATAGTGATTCTGGTGATGATAAGATGGTAGCAAGTGCTAAAAAAGAACATAAAACAGTACTTGATATTGCTTCCTTTTATACAGATGCATTTTTTAAAGATTTTGATGCTCTTAATTGTAAAAGACCGGAAATTGTTAGTAATGCAACAGACAATATAGATGAATATATAAAAATAATAACTAAACTTTTAAAGGATGGTTATGCTTATAAAGCTGGAGGTAATGTTTATTTTGATACTTCAAAACTAAAGGATTATTATGTTCTAACTAATCATAAAGAAGATGATATGGTTGTAGGAGCAAGAGAAAGTGTTGAATTTGATGAAAGTAAAAAAAATCAAGCAGACTTTGCTTTATGGTTTACTAAATCAAAATTTGATGATCAAGAACTAAAATGGGAATCACCATTTGGAACAGGATATCCGGGTTGGCACATAGAGTGCTCTGGCATTTCAATTAAATATCTTGGTGAGCATTTAGATATTCACGGTGGTGGAGTTGATAATATTTTTCCACATCATACTAATGAAATTGCTCAATCAGAAAGTTATTTAGGACATAAATGGTGTAATTATTGGTTTCATAATGAACATTTAAATGATGAATCTGGTAAAATGAGTAAAAGTAAAGGAGATATTTTAACTGTTAGCTCTTTAATAAAAAAAGGTTATAATCCACTTTCATTTAGATTTATGTGTTTACTTTCACATTATCGAAGACAACTTACATTTTCTTATGCTTCACTTGATGGTGCTCAAAATGCTTTTTTAAAATTAAAAAACAAAGTATTATCATTAAAGGATGATGGATTAATTAATGAAGATGCTTATAAATTTTATAATGAAAGATTTACATCTTGCCTTGAGGATGATTTAAATACCGCAAATGCTATAACACTACTTTATGATTTATTAAAAGATGAACATCTTAATGGTGCTACAAAATTATCTTTAATTAATAAATGGGATGAAGTATTATCACTTGATTTAACTAAAGAAAAAACTCATGGTCTTGAGGAAGAATATATAAAAGAAATGATAGAAAAAAGAAAAGAGGCTAAAAACAATAAAGATTTTGCTCTAGCAGATTCTATAAGAGAGGAGCTTTTAAATCAAGGTATCCTTTTAAAGGATACCAGAGAAGGGACAATTTACGAGGTGAAATAATGGATATAATGTTATTTTTAATAATTTTGGTATTACCCTTAATCGCAGATATATTTGTAAAAATTAATTATGGAATATATCAAAAAAAGGAAAATGAAAAAGGACTAACAGGAGCAGAGGTTGCTAGAAAAATACTTGATAAAAATGGTCTTGATAATATTTATGTAGTAGCCACAAATGGATATTTAACAGATCATTATGATCCAAAAAGAAAAGTAATTAGACTTTCAAAAGCAGTTTATGAATCAGATAGTGTTGCAAGTATTGCCATAGCTTCTCATGAGTGTGGCCATGCAATTCAAGATAAAGAAGGTTATTTATTTCTAAAATTAAGAGCATTAATTTTCCCAGTTGTAAATATTGCAACATCAATATCTTACTATATAATTTTAATTGGCTTTATTTTTGAAATGCTTGACTTAGTTTATGTTGGAATAGCTTTAACTTCTTTAGGTCTTTTATTTCAAATAATAACTCTACCTGTGGAATTTAATGCAAGTAAAAGGGCTGGAAAGGAAATTAATAACTTACATTTAGCTAATGAAGAAGAAAATTCTGGTATAAAAAGAGTTTTAGTTAGTGCCGCTCTTACATATGTTGCCGGAGTTCTTACAAGCGCAATTCAAATATTAAGACTATTACTTTTAACAAGTAGAGATAGAGATTAAATTACCATTTTGGTAATTTTTTTTTGAGAAACTAAATTAACAAATTTACATGAATTTGACATTTTTTGTAAAAAATGCTATAATTTTGTCAGTGTGAGGGGGAAATTTTTAATGAAAAATAACAATGTTGTAAAAAACGATAAAAAATTTAACTTAAATAGGCCTATTACAGGTGTAATTCAAAAAGATAGAATATGGGAACAATGGTATGATCCTGAAAAAATGAAGGAAAAATTACCTAAAATGAATCAAGCCGATTATGAAGAAATGTGTAATAAAAATTATCCAAATGATGTTATTTTAAATAATCGTGGCCTTAAAAAAATCACTAATAGTGAGTTTATTAACATGCGTAATAAATTTATTCGTTCTTTAAAAGCAATGGGTATAGGTAAGGGAGATAAGGTAGTATCAATTGCACTATCTACTCCTGAATTAATAGCTTTTAAATATGCATGTGCTTATGTTGGCGCCATAACTGCTCATTTAAACTTCATGGAAGATAAGGATAAAATGTTTAAACATATTAAACTTTTAAATCCTAGTTTAATTATGTTTCTTGATATTTTAGAACCTAGCGTGAGTGAAGTTTTAAATAGTGAAGAATTTAAAAATGTTAAAATGTTAAGACTTCCAGTTTCAGCATCAACTCCAGTTTTAAATGATGAAAAATTTAAAACAGCATTATTTACACTTAATAATAAACTTCAAAATAAAAGTGTTAAAGGTGCTATAAGTTTAAATAGGTTTATAAGTTATGGAAATTATTATAATGGACGTATGGAAAGTGTTTATGAAGATCATCTTCCATCAAATATTGCATTATCATCTGGAACAACAGGTGAAAGTAAAGCAATACTTTTATCACATGATGCTAATAATGCTCTTGCTAAACAACATGAAATTGCTGATTTAGGCCTTAAAAGGGGAGAAAAGAATTTAGCACTTGTTCCACCATTTTTAGCATTTTGGGATGCAGATATAATTGGTATGGCAATGAGTCTTGGACTTGAAAATATTCTTGAAATGGATTTAAGTTATGAAAGTGTTCCAAAGTATTTAGCTAAACATAAACCAAATTATGGTATATGGAGTCAATATTTATGGGATTCAGTACTTTATGATAAAAATAAAGATGAATATATTGGAAATCTAAAAAAAGTGGTTATTGGTGGTGAAAGACCTGATATAAACCAAGTTAATAGATTTAAATCTGAAACAGGTATAACTCAAGAAGCAGGTTTTGGTGCTAGTGAAATGGATTCATGCTTTAGTGTAGCTCATCCAAATTGTAATATGATTGGTTCTTCAGGACTACCACTTCCATTTAATAATGTAATGATTAAAGATAGAAGTTTTAATGATTTAAGTTATAATGAACCAGGTAGAATATGGGTTACTGGACCAGCAATGATGAATTGTTATTATAATAATCCACAGATGACCGATAGTGTAATTTATACTGATAAAGATGGTATCAAATGGTATAATACAAAAGATTTTGGTTTTGTTCATGATACAGGTAGTTTATTTGTGCTTGATAGAGATCAAAAACCACTTGAAATCAATTCTAAAGAGATAAATTTAATTTTAATTGCCGAAAAAATTAAAGAATTACCTTGTGTTAAATTATGCAAGTTAAATCATAAAGATGATAAAATTGTTTGCCATGTATCTTTTGATGATTTATGTAATAAAACAAAAGAAGAATGTACAAGTGAACTTTTAAATTATATAGATAATGTCTTTACAGCGGAAGAAAGACCATCTTACTTAGTTATTTATCCATCACTTCCTAGAACTCCTCTTGGGAAAGTTGATTATCAAACATTAGATAATCTTGCAAATAATATTGAATGTGAAACAATTGAACTTGAAAAAAATAATATAAAAGTTTTACATAAGTAGTTTAAAAAAATATAAAAATATGTTATTCTTATACTAGGTGGTAGTATGAGGGATAACATATTTTTTTCAGTAGTAAGTTTATTTTATAGTATAATGATTATTATAGTATATTTTTCTAAACAGAGAATTGATAGTGATGAGAACGCCATTTATAAAAGATTAGTTTTAGCAAATTTTTTAGGACTTGTTATAGAAATATTTCCCGCTACTATAGCAATTAGAATTATTAATAATTTTAATCCCAAATTTGCTATATTTATATTAAAATTTATTTTATATTATTTTATAGTATGGATACTTTTGTTCACATATTATATATATGTTATTAGTTCTAAAGATAGGTATAAGGAAAAAAATATTTATTTATCCAAAATTAAAAAAATGAAAAAGATTATGTATTTCATTTGCATAATATCAATTGTTTTAGTTACTGTATTACCTTTATATGCCAATGATATAAATTATACTTATGGACCAAGTGCTAATTATGTTTATGGTTTAAGTGGTATAATGATTGCATTTATAATATTTATGCTTATTAGAAACTTTAGAAATATTAAAACTAAAAAGTATACACCAGTTTTTTCTTTTATAATTCTTGGCATTATTACAATGCTAGTTCAATATTTTAATCCGGAATTAACACTTATGATTCCAATGCAAACTTTCGTAACATTTCTAATGTTCTTTACAATAGAAAATCCGGATGTAAAAATACTTAATGAATTATATAAAAACAAAGAAATTATGGAATCTAATTATGAAGATAAATATAACTTCTTATTTGAAATAACTCAAGAAAGTAGAAATCCTCTTAAAAGTATAGAAAATATATGTTCAAATATCGAAGATGAAAAAGATATAAAAGTGATCAAAGAAAATGTAAAAGATTTATCAAATTTAGCAAAAAGATTAGATTTTACTATAAATAATGTAATGAATGTATCAACTCTAGAT
>OIZL01001055.1_pt1 | contig 16633 bp, 34 predicted proteins | sample 1588541 | NCBI WGS metagenome assembly OIZL01 (sample SAMN03283285) | human gut metagenome | biome: human-associated habitat; material: feces | host: Homo sapiens | place: Peru | collected 2012 | reverse complement strand
GTTCATGCTCCGGCACATCCGGTGTGGCAAATTCCGAATCTGCGAACAGGCACTTCAAGCCATATTTATCTGCAACACCTTCTTCTATAGCGCATCCTCTATACTTCCAAAAATTCGTTGGAGTAATGAAGTAATCTGCGCCCGCCACATTTGGTGAACCAATTTCCGGCCATGCATTTTCACACAGTGTTCCATCAAAATCTACTGCGATAATGTACGGATTCTTCTTTCTTTTCTCTTCAATCATCTTTCACCTCATCAATTGAATGGAAGTTCTTCATCAATGCCGTTTGGAATGCTCATAAAGTCATCAATGGGCGGCGTTTCCTTCTGCGTCTCCTTCGGAGCCGTGTTCTGTGCTACATCATTCGCCGCCTTGTTTTCGCAAAACTCCTGTTCATCCGCAATAACATCGGTCGTATATACCTTCTGTCCGTCCCGATTGGTATAACTGCCGGTCTGGATGTGTCCGGAAACAGCTACTTTCATCCCCTTGTGCAGATACTTTTCGGCAAACTCACCGCCCTTCCCAAATGCCTTGATGCTGATAAAGTCCGCGTTCTGCTGCCCTTCTACCTTCTTCCCTCTGCGCTCTACCGCAAGGCGATAGGATGCGATGCACATCGGCTGATCTCCCTGCGTGTATCTGACCTCCGGGTCAGCTACTAAGCGTCCGATCAAATTCGCTTTATTCATTCTTTTACTTCCTCCATAAGGAACGTACCGAACCCTTCAGTTGCATAGATGCGTATTCCGTCCCGTTCCAACTTACAGCCGCCGCACATTTCTGTAACTTCGAAGACATCTCCAGCTCTTAACAGCACATCTCCGTGAATACCTAGATCACTCTCGCGGGCGCTTAGTGTGATTTCTTCTTTCAAGCGCATTTTCATTTTTCCTTTCCCTCCTCTCTGAAAAAACCTTCCGGATACTTGTATCCTTCTCCCATCAGCGCACCGAAGCGCATTTTCATATCTGCTATATCGCCTTCGATCTGTTCTGCTTCAAGCCGCATCATCCTTATGTCATCCATGAAATGCGTCAATCTCGCCATTGCAATAAAGGCTCCTGTATGGATATCAAAAGTATCTTTCTTACTGCATACGGCACTTGCCGTTTCTCCGGTCTTAAGATCCTTGACCGTGACTGTATCCCCATCTCTGTAGATCACAATACAGGGCGGCGTTTTCTTTGATTTGACCTTTTCAATTTCATCTTTATACAGTTCTTCGTTTGTCATCATTTCCCCTTTCTGCTGAGCATTTCCCTTACATACTCTTCAATCGTCTGCCTTTTCATTTTCCCCCTCATTCGTCTCCTACTTGTCAAAGATTTTTCCCGCAATCATTGATCCGAAAAGACAAAGAGAATGTGCTTCTTCTAAATCCACATCAAGACTTGCTATTGTGCTGGAAATAGTGTCTAAAAATTCCAGTCTGGAAATCGTTACATAGTCTTTTTTTGCTTTTTCCTTATTCTTTTTGCACCATTTTTCATACCAAGAAGCCACGTTCATTCCTCCTTCCCATCGCTCCAATCTATGCGCTGTCCGCACTCATGGCACACCTTGTCTCCGTCATCCAGCTCGTTTCCGCACTTCGGGCAGTAAGCATCATAGACCGGGTGACCGTCTGCATAGCCACTACAGACCTTGTATGGCTCTTGTGGTACTTGGTAAAGTGCCATCCTCACGAGCTTTCCATACTTTTCATCAGTCAGTGTGATCATCTTCGTTTTCCTCCTTATACGGCTCCGGAAACGGCATCCATGCTGTGATTTTTATAGCATCATCTATGCGCATGTTTTCGCATCTTCCGTATTCCGCGAGGATGTCCTGCGTAATGTTCGAGTACCAATACCAATCTCCGTTATAAAAAACAGCCGCTCCGGAGAATGGGATTCCTTCAATGTCGCCGTAGTACGACTCTGGATTTTTATTTACCCAGGTTACAATTACTTCTTCCAGATCTCTCGGTATTCTCTCTGTTACCGGAATCCACCCAAAATTACTCATCTTCCACCTCCTCATCATTGCAATTGTCTAATTGCTCTCCGAGCCACCGAACTCCGTCCGCTCTTCCATCCCAGTAGAAGCTCATAATTGAGGCACCTTTTTCTTCGTTTTTTCGTGCAAGCTCCAAGCAAATGTCGAATTCCTTTTTCCAGTCAACTTTCATCTTCCACCTCTCTCACCCTTTTTGCCGCTTCATCCATAAGATGTTCAAAGCTAGTGATTGGCATACCCATCACGCTACCCCCAATTCGATAGTTATAAGCAATCAGACTTAAACAATCTAATTTTTTTGCGATGTCCTTATTTGATGATTCAGAATAATCCTCGATGTGAGTTTCTTCGTGCTCCTTGCAGTCAGATTGATTATCAAATTCAAGCCCACAATAGTCGCAGATAAATACAATTTTCTTAGTCATCTTCCATCTCCGGTTTAATTCCACACGATGCTGTATACCCTATCCCGGCAAGCATCTTCCTCAGCTTCTCCATGGCCTTCGGCTTGAGTGCGTCCTGTAAAGGCATATAAGCCACTACCACGCCGTTAGACACCTCTGCTTTGAGGCCCTGATTTCTCAGATAAGCCGCTGCGTCTTCCTTGCTGATTTCATTTCCGATCATTCCGCTTTCTCCCTGCTGATCTGCTCGATCTTCTGGTTGATATACCAGATTGCTTTCTGCAAGTCTTCAATCTCTTTCTCTGGGTCTTTTTTCCCTGCTCTGCTGATGTATTTGACCGCATTCCCGAGACAGAAGCCAAAGCCCTTATCTTTGATGTAGTCAATCACTTCGATCTTCCCATCGGTGTAGTGTGATGGATGATTGACCGGATCGTTTTTGTTCTCTTCCTTTTCTGGATCTGCTTCGGAGTAGAGCCAGAAAAGGAATTCTTGATTACAGCTATGACAGCCTTCATGGTATTTATTTAAATCACACACATTACAATCTAAACCGTTACATTTAACCGGCTTTCCATCTACAATCGCAGGATGTGAATATATATCCTGCATTAAATTTAATATCTCTTCAAGACTATGCTTTTCAAAATGCTTCATTTCCTCTCCTTCCAGTTGCTACAACCCTTCTCTTGGCTTGCCTTCTTTGTGCTATAAACCTCGCAATCCACAAAGGATGTTATCGGCATGTTGTGGTGTCTTTTGTAGTAGTTTCCGTACATGCAGGTTCCACAAGTTTTGTCTTTTTCCACTGTTCCTCCTTCAAAATGTACTGACGTATAAATCTATCCGCATACTGCGGATGCATCAGCGACCGCTCAACCTTTCTGGTTGTGTTTTCAGTCCTTTTTGTGCTGTTAATATTCCTTACTTTCACATACTCAATTGGTTCAAAAACAAGGTTCTGCTCCGGCTTGCAATTCAAAAACCAATATTGCGTTGGCTTTTTGTAGTAATCTCCATTTTCAGTTCTGTCCAGGTCAATCAAAGCCGGCTTCATGCACCAATATGTCCGCAAGTAGTGCGGTTGTGTGTATGGGTTTTCGATGATCATCGGGAATCCTTTTCTCAGGCAGATAATGGTCATCTTACTCAGCAAGATATACAGCTCGTTCAGCTCTTTGTGCAGAGAAATACTGCACTCCAATTTCTGTATATCTGTCCACTTTTTCTGTTGAAATGCTTCGCCTCTCATCATCAAAGGGATTTTTGCTTCGAACCTAGTACAAGGGAAAACGCCATGCAGATATCATCCTTCCCAATCTGATCAAATATGCTAGGCTTTCCTTCGTATCCCTCCTCGATCTCTGAGAAGATGTCCACAACATGATCCGTCTGACCGAAGTCATTGAGAATGTCATAATCTTCTGCTTCAACTCCATACTTGCGGAAAGCATTCTTGAAAGTTCCAGACTGCTCAAAAAGACAAAACGCTTTCAAAGCACGCCCTCCTTAAAAGGCCCGTTGACCTTTTTCATCTTCCCGCACTTTCTACACCGTAAATAGTGTCTGATCACTTTCCCTTCTTCATCTTTTTCACCGTATGTGAAGATATAATCGTGATTGCAGAAGAGCTGTTTTATCTTCGTTTTATCCATTTTCGGTGCCCTTCTTTCTGTACTTCTCTATGTCTTCTGGGCGGTAAAGCTTACAGTGTGTCCAGACCTCACGTTCACATACATTAGCAGTCCATGATGTTTTTCCATTTGCGAACGTCTCAAAAACAAGTCCCTCGCTATACTTTCTTTTGGAAAAATATCTTTTACGGTATTCCGCCACATCCCAAACAATAACCGGCGTATCTACCGGGACCTTCGACCAATCAATGCATTTTTCCGGTTCAAATGTTGTCTGGTTAAGCCACTCCCTTTTTACTCTTTTACAATCATACGATCCATAGAACAAGCAATCTGCACAAAGCGTTTCTCCGCAAGTTCTAATTTCATTTGTGTTTTTATTGACTGCAAATGTTTTTTCGAAAATTTCCCTCACTTTTCCCGGCTCAAGTTCTGCCCAATTCGTCATTCCCTTCATCCTCCAAAAAGTAATTTTTTCCAAAAACTTTCATCCACTCTTCATGGCTGTATTTCGCTTCAAAAGCTGTTTGTGCGATCCGCTGTAAATTCCTGTCAAAGACTCCCTCATCATGCAATCTCATGTGGCATCTGTGGCAGAGATGCACGGTCAGCCCGTACTTGTCAGCCAGCTTCCGGTTGGCTGTGCCATGCATACAATGATGGGTCTCTAGTGGGCCACTGCTTGCACAGATATAACAGCGGTCTGGTGTATCTCCCAGAATTTTGACTTTTCTCACTCTGTCCATTTCTTTGATTTCCTCCATCCTGTTGATACAGTTTGCTTGATTGCTCTAAAATCGCGTTTTGCACTCGTACCCCTATAAACCTATCGTCCGCACAATAAAAGTCGATTCTAGCCCTTTCTAGCGCCTATACAGTCGGTATTCTGTACCCTCATCCGTGCTAACTCCTTCTTCCTTGCGAGAATCTCCTCTCGATGGGCTTTGTAATACGCCCTCTTCTTGGCCTTCTGCTCTTCTCTGTGCTTGTTCTGCCATGCTCTCTGTCTGGCTCTGTACTTCTCCGGATTCTTGGCCCTATCCTTCCTCTCGTATTCCCGGTTCTTGGCTCTCTTCAGTTCGATTCCGGTCAGCTTCTGCTCAATGATCACGATATCCTTTTGCTGTCCGCAGCAGTTAAGCTCAACGGCCCTGTCGTAGTCTCCTGCTGCCATCGGACAATCTAAGCTGTCTTTTTTGCAGTTTCGGCAGAATGTAATGATTTCTGTGTCTGTCATGTCGGATCTCCTTCTGCCAGAAGCTCAGTAAGGAAACGCTTCTCGTCTTCTCTCACCTTCTCCAATCGCTTTTCTTCTGCCTTTTTCTTTTCAAGCAGTGTTGGAAGGTTGGCCTGCTCGTCCATCCGCTCCCTGTCCAGAACGGTTCTGTATGCTCGGATAAAATGTGACTGCTCCACGCTTTCCACCGTCTGCGCATCCATTGCCGCAAGCTCTTTCAGGTTTGCCGATGTCCCTATTGCCTTCTGTACGCTTCTAGGCAGCTTTGCAAACTCCTGTTCGCTGTTGTAATTGCTGTTCTGGATCGCTTTCCGAACATAGCTCCACGCTTCCGGGCCGCTCATTTCCTCTTTCGCGTTGGCCTGATAGACCTTTTGCGTGATATCCGCAATCGTTGGGGGATATGGTGATGTTCTCATGATGTCTGTGATTGCTTTGCTTGCATCCTTGTACGGAATGTCTTTCAGCATCCCGTACCAAACCGTTACCGCGTATTCGTCCGGCAGAAATTTCGGGTCAGAATACGCCGCTTTCATTCCCCTCACCAGAGTTGTGAACTCCTGCTTCGTCATTTCCTGTCCTTTCTAGCCAACGATCGACTACATCCATGCGGTTGTGAATTGCATCTATGTATGCCGACCCGCTCCCCTTTGTGGATACCTTCCCACTGTTGTCCTGCTCTTTGCTGAGCCACGTATTGACGAACCGCTTCACTCCGTTCCTGGTCTTTTTCTTCGTGGGATTTGACAAGCTCCATGCCCTCATCCTCCGGAACGAATCAAAAACATCTACGGAAGGGTACAGCCTGCAATACTCGTCATACTCGGATACGGTCGGTCTCCACTCGGTACCGTCTGTAAGAGGGATTGCTTCCACGTTGGCTTCCATCCCATGAGCGATCTGATCGCTCTGGGAAAGAGAATCTTTAGATTCTCTTAAAACCCTTTCCTTCTTACCTTCTTTACTTTCTTTTCTTTCTTTATGTGCTGTCACTTTCTTGTCGCTATCCTGTCGGCTCTCTGTCACTTCTCTGTCATCTTCCTGTCGGAAATCCTGTCGCACTTGGTACTTCTCATACTCAGAAACCTTGTAAATATGGCATCTTCCGACCTTACGGATTGTGACACTGTTCGTGTCGATCAAGTGCTGAATTGCTGTTCGAACATTTCGAACTGTTAAGCCGTTCTTTAGTGCGATAGAAGGCAGCGATTCAAGCACTTCACCACGCTTAATTTCGATGCCGTGCCAGCTTCCGTCTTGCCATCTTGCAGTAATAAGAAAGTGAAGAAAGACCTTAAACGTGACCGGATCGTCATACCATTCCCATTCAGATATCTTTCGAAACAGCTTCATGTATCCGTTGTCTGTGCACATTCCTGATTCCTCAGTCTGTATGATGCATAACTGACTTTTCTTCCGTCGTTGTCGATGTACTCCAACCTGTCTGTAATGATGTCGTAACCATCAGATCGAAGGTTTTTAATTCGTGCCGCCAGTCTCATGCATCCAAACGTTAATGCATCCTGTGGTGTGATGCTTCCTTTGTTCTGCATCCACCTAAGAATTTTGATTTTCTGCGAATCGTTCCTCTCCATGATCGCCTCCGAAAATACAAATAATGGTCTTCGGTTCCTTGCTGTACTTTTTGAACGCCGAGAGCATTACGATCTGCTTGTCATCCGGGAACGCAATTCCGTTTAATCCGTCTAAGACCGCCTTGACGATATTGTCGATATCAGGCTTTTTCAGATGTTTAATTGTTCCATCTTCAATAGCCCTTAACACCTTTTTCGTGGTGCTTTTCGGTATCGGCATTTCTGCGATAATATCAATTCTCAAGGGTTCGGATTTACCGAACTGTTGTGCTCCGGAATTGAGAAAAGCGTTTGCAACTCTCGATTCAAATTCCTTTGTTTTCTTCGTGTTGTAACACCTTCCGGTTCTGGTAAATCTTGGCCTTGCTTTCCCAACCGGATCACCGGGAACCTCAATTCTTACACTGTTCATAAGCTCTCCACGCCGCCTTTAATCTTTCAATCTCGTCCGGGCTTGCTGTCTCGATGCCGTGTTCCTTAGCTTCGTACACAGTCCCATCAATCAGCCGGGACATTTCTTCGGTGTCGTAGGTGTGGCTCCCTCGTATCACCCAATACAAGGGCAGCTCACCACTGTCTGTTGAAACCGTTCTTCCGGATGGTCTGTAATGCTCTGTGATGCTCTTCGTCCAGTCGAACGTGGGAGATTTCAACGCCCACTCAAAAGCCCCGTCTGTGACCTGTTCTGCCCCGTATTCAGAGAGCAGAATATTGTGCATTTCCGTCTTGCTGACGTGCCTCTTCTCTGCAATCTTGGTACACAGCACCCAGTAATAATCGTTGGCGTTTAGTGTCCGCTTCTTCCGGTACGGCTTCAGGACGATGGAAAGAATCTTGTCTTTCAGTTCTTCAACCTTTGCAGGAACCGCCTCAACCTCGATGGTTAAGACGGTTGTTCTGCTCTGGAAGGACTGCTTGATGTCAATCAGCTTTCCCTTCGTTTCCATTCTTCCCGGCTCTCTTCTTGATCTCTTCCATAGCCTTCACATACTGTCCCTTGGTGATGTTGGGCCATGTCTTAAACACCTTAGATACGTCCTCGACATTGAAAGCCTTCTTGGTCATAGCTTCCAGAACCGCCAGCTCCGCAGAACCACACATCTCGTTGCTGTGGTCTTCTTCCTGCGGCTTTACAGTCAAGGATTCCGCATCATCATCCGTAGTAGCAAGGCCATAAGCCATAAGAAGTGAGTAGCGTCTTGCATAAGTAAGCGCTGATCCGTACTGCTGTACCGGATTGACCTTGTTCCCAGAAAGCGCACCGGATTCAAGAACCTTGCACCCCCTGATTGGCTTACTCTCTTTGCCTTCCTCGTCTACCTTGACCGTCCAGATATAGTCATTTCCATCTACCGAATCAATGAACTGGTAGTAGGACTGACCATTCTCTTCGATCAGCTTGTTGATCTGTGCGAGATCGGTGTATTCGTACCCGTATCCCTTCTTGTTTTTGTTCAATCTACTCTGCATAATTTCTCTTTCCTGTTACTGTTTACGGTTGCCATTGCTCCGCATTTCGGTTCCATCGCAATGCAATTCGGTGCCTTTTCTGTACGTGGCTGTTCTTTTCCTATGCCATTCAACTCATTGCCATTCCTTTGCTTTGCTACTCTAGGCAACTCCATACCTCTGCCAAACCTAACATTTCCGCTGCAATGCATTTCTTTTCTCTTCCATCGCCCTTCAAGGATGATCAATGCCGTTACAGATCAGTGCGTTGCTTTTCCGTTGCATTGCATATCTATTCCGCAGCCTTGCGACTCAAATCAATGCCGTTACTTAAAGATCGTTGTGGGCTTATGGTTGATTTCGTGCCAGACGAAGGCGCCCTTGCCAGAGTTGCGCCACTGTCCAAGACCGTTAAATCGTCCGTAGTCCAACCATTCAGAAACCAACGGCCAGTCCCCGTCATCAAGCATGACGACATCGAACTCGATCCATGATCCCTTTTCGATGGAATCGGAATCGGCAATTGCTACTCTAGGCCCCTGCATGGTTTCGGCTCTCAGCGGTCTCTGACATTCACCGACGCCGGCCTTTGTCATGTGGATTTTGATTGCTCTGGATGACGGATCGTCAGCATCCGGGAAAACGAAGATTCCAAGGTCAATCTTTTTCTTGTACGCCTTGATCTTGCTGGACTTGCTTCCGGAAAGTCCTCTCTGTGCGGCACACGCCGACTTGAAAAAGCCTTTGATCTGGTAGTTCCAGAAAATCGGATTTCCGCTCTCGTCAGTAGGAAAGATTGTCTTTCCCTTCGCCCGGAACTCGTCCTCACCGATTGCGGCAATCTCTTCTTCCTTCGTTGCGGCATCCGGTGCCTTTGAAGACACATAAGATCCGTGAATATCCGGATCGCCCGGAGCCGTTCCCAGAACGTCATCAATAAAGTCGATGTGAATATGCTTTGTAATCATCCCTTAATCCTCCGTGTAGTTGTCCCAATCGTCCTGCTCTGTTAAATCGTCATAGTCTCTGTCTTCTTCTCTGGTTTCACGCATCCACTCGTCATACCAGACCTCCGCATCAAACTCCGGATTCGCTGTCATTCTCATCTTTCAGATCCTCCGTGCGGAATACGTGAACTCCGTTCTTGTCCTCAAAGGTTGTGATAACGGAGCCGTCCGTCCAAACCTTCATATCAACCGAAATTACTCCGGTATCCTTGGAAAGAAGGCTCATAAGCTGCTGTGCGCAATACTTAACCTGAAAGTTCATTACTGAGAACGGAACCTTTACATCCGTTCTTGCGTGTACTTCTCTTGTTAATTCATCCATAACGTGTTATCCTTTCTTTATCCCAGATATGTTTTTTGAGGGCTTGCCGTGTCAGCGGCGGCTCTCTTTTTTTGTGCCGATCAAAAAAGCGGCAATTCCGATTGCTACGTCCACTGCAAATGCGGTATACAATCCGCAGCCGTGAAGCAGAAATCCGATCACGATACATGCCATCCCTAATCCAGCCATCCTGTTCACCTCCCTTCTACAAAGACTTTCATGTCCGCTTCCGTGAAATGCAGAAAGCGATGCATTTGCTTGATCTGTCCCCTTGTCCACTCCCCATCTTTCATGCGTTTCCACATCGTTGTATGAGGAATCCCTGCTTTCTTTTCCAAGTCACCAAGATTTATGCCGGCGAACGAACAACGGCCCTTGATGATCTCTGAAAATGTCGGCTCGTGTCTTCTCATTTCTTCTCCTTAGATGGTGAATTATTTTCACGCTTTTTGGCAAAAAAAACCTTCTGTACCATATCTGCATTCATGTGGAGAGTCTTTGAAAGTCCATCAATTTCACGAACATTGAACAGGTAGCTCTTGCCGTTTGAAAGCCTATTCCACAGTGTTCTGCGTTCAATTCCAGACTTTTCACAAACCGCAGAAATCTTCATTCCGCTTTTGCTAATCAGCTTCATCAGAAGATCAACGTCAACCATTCACTGCCCTCCTTTCTGTTCAATATTTTTCACTCCCGATGTGCTTAGACTACTACATGTGTGAAAAAAATGCAACACATTTATCTCATTTTCTTGATTTTATTTTCACGTTATCGTACGATTACATTAAGAAGAAAAACATTTCGGAGGTGTGCTATGAGAAGCATCGTTGACGAATGTATTGGAGAAAGAATCAGATACAGAAGAGAACAACTTGAATTATCTCAGGAAGAGCTAGCTAAAAAACTAGGTTATAAAAGTAGAAGCACAATAGCTCACATGGAAAATGGAGACGTTGACGTAAACAGTCAGAAAATACAGGCACTGGCAAAGGCTCTTGAAACAACTTCCGCTTTCCTTCTGGGTTGGGAAGATGTAGACGAACAAGAAGCAAGGAAGATAAGATTTATGTCCAGATATGAAGAGCTGTCCGATCTGGAACAGGCAATGGTACGGAAGATCATGAACTGTGATGAGAACTTTAATAAGTTGGGAGGAAAAGGATGATACGTCTTGTTTACTTGATGAATCTGATTGCTTCAATATTCTATGTAGAAATCATGAAATATCTAGCTTCTGTTGATCTGACATGGTTGGTTGCAATTATGGCGATTGCTGGGCCGTTCTTGCTATGGAAATCTTCAAAAGACTTGCGTTCTACTGTTGCTCAGAACAACAGTGTTTCTGAGCAAGCAACCAAAGATGCCATACTAATAGGATGCTTGTTGTTTATCGTATATTTTTGTCTCTACATGGAAGGTAAAAGCGAAGCAGACAAATATGCTTATTATTATGCTGGAATTGAGACAGTTATGATTTGGTTTGTACTGTTGGGCGATTAACAGTGATAACTGATTTAGTCAAAGATTTAGTCAAAGATAGTCAAAGATTTAGTCAAAGATAGTCAAAGATAGTCGAAGATAGTCAAAGATTTAGTCCAAGATTTAGTCAAAGAAAAAGCTGCCCTGCATAGCAGAACAGCTCTTCCTTGCAACAATCAATATTTCACTATAGTAACAAGATCATTATACCAAACAAAAAGAAAAGCGTCTAAGGAGGCACCCCTAGACGCATCAGCAAAGCCTCACAACCGTTACGATTGGAAGGATAGGAGTAATATACCATGAAAGCAGTGAAATTACCATCCGGAAATTGGCGCATACAAGTCTACTTGGGAAAGACGGAAGACGGAAAGAAGATCAGAAAGTCATTTACCGGAGAGAACCGGAAACAGGTAGAAGCAGAAGCACACCAGTTCTTGATCAGCCATGAAGAAGTGAACAGATCGGATTCGTTCGGAGTGATGGCAGAACGGTTCATAGAAGACCGCAGAGCCGTTTTAAGCCCTTCTACCATTAGAAGCTACATACATATAGCCGAGCGGTTAAAAACGCGTTCTGTGTCATTCTGGGACGGTTCTGCGTACTCAATATCAAAATACGATATGCAGGGCGTGATTGATCATCTTGTTGAGGATGGGCTGTCACCGAAAACAGTATTGAACTATCACGGATTTATATCCGCAGTGTTGGATTATTCCGAAGCACCAAATCCGCAAGTCAGACTTCCACAAAAGAAGCGTCCAAATCTTAATATTCCAGATTCGGAAAAGGTAAAAGCTGTTCTGGACGCCGCAAAGGATACAGAAATCGAGCTGCCGATCATGCTTGCCGCATTCGGGCCACTCCGCAGAGGTGAAATCTGCGCTCTGAAATGGTCGGACATTCAAGGCGATGTGATCCACGTTCAAAGGGATTGCGTCCTGTCTCCGGAAAAGAAGTGGGAATACAAGCTACCAAAAACACTGACATCCGACAGGTTTATTACGATGCCTGGATTCGTCATGGAGAAGCTGAAAGAGATTCCGAAGGCAGATCCAGATGGATTCATATTCGACATGAATCCCAATCAGATAACAGACAAGTTTAGAAGATTGCTGAAGAGGGAAGGGATAGAAGACTTCCGGTTCCACGATCTCAGGCATTTCTGCTGTTCCTATCTACACGGAATGAATGTTCCGGATATATACATCATGCAGAGATCCGGTCATGCTACTACTGCTACACTGCGGCAGATATACACTCACACGCTACAGAACCAGTCAGAGGAAGAAACAAAAAAGATCATTTCCGGTTTCAATTCCATAGCAAAATAGGTTTTTGGGTATGGCTAGAGATTCTAGCCATATTTTTTTGCTTCAATTTTGTGTGTCGTGTGCACTTTCGTGTGCACTTTTTCTGAAAAACGGTGAATTTCACGTTCCGCAGAGTGAACACAGTGTTCCGTTTGAGCATCAAAAAACCTTGTATTTTCAACGTTTGTAACCACTTTCGTTGAAAACACAAGGTTCTTGTAAAAGTGCCGCCAGCGGGAATCGAACCCGCACTCTGTTGCCAGAACGGGATTTTAAGTCCCGCGCGTCTACCAGTTCCGCCATGGCGGCATAGCATCTGATTTATAATACGCTACCCGGTTGCAATTGGCAAGAATTTCTTTTTACCGCAATGAAACATATCATCCAGCATCAAGCAGGCGAATCGCCTTTGAACATATATGCCGGGAGGCGGGTGCCTTCTCAGCCAAGCAGCAGCTCCACAAGCTGTTGATACAGCTCGCTGCTCTTCTCCTTCCAGCCGGATACCGCCTTCTTCGCGGTCTCCTCGTCCGGAACAGACAGATCCAGCGAAATGACAGGATGCCCACTTTCCTTCACCACGAGATGCGTCGTGTAATCTCCGAAGGTTGAACGATAATACTCTCCGAATATCGACTCTTCGTTCGTGATCTCGCGTCCCATGTCCTTCAGGTAGGTGCGAACCTGCTGCTTGATGCCGTCCGGGAGCTGATCCGAGAAAAATCCAAGCGTCTCCTCTCCCTCCTCCGTGATCTGAAGAAAGGTCTTGCCGCCCATACTTCTCTCTGTCACAAAACCGTTCTGTTCGATTTCATCATAGGTCTGGAGCAGCGTCTCAAAGTTCGCATACCCGTTCTCAATCAGAAAAGAGCTGGTGCGCGGCATGGTCAGCTCACCACCCGCGCGATCCAGCATATAGAGAATGATTAACTTATAAATCGCAACTGCTTCCATCAGAAAAGCCTGTTCTCTTCCGTAATATTCTCACGCACTGCTGCCGAAACCACTTCCGAAACCTTCGGATTGAAGGCCTCCGGCAGGATAAACTCTTCATTCAGCTCCTCATCGGATACAATTCCGGCAAGTGCCTCTGCGGCAGCAAGCTTCATGTCCTCGGTGATCTGACGTGCCTTTCCTTCCAGTGCCCCCTTGAAAATTCCGGGGAAGACCAGAACGTTGTTGACCTGATTCGGGAAATCGCTTCGCCCGGTTCCGACAATGCGGGCTCCTGCCTTCTTTGCAAGATCCGGCATAATTTCCGGAACAGGATTTGCCATGGCAAACAAAATCGAGTCCTTGTTCATGGAACGGACCATTTCCTCCGTGACGCTGTTCGGTGCGCTGACGCCAATAAAAATATCGGCTCCGACCAGTGCATCGGCAAGGGTTCCGTTCTGATTGTCCAGATTGGTAACCTCCAGCATCTCCTTCTTGATCCAGTTCAGATTCTCACGGTCTCTGCTGATGATGCCCTTGGAATCGCAGATGACCAGATGACGGAAGCCATAGCGCAGAAGAAGCTTACTGATCGCAATTCCGGCTGCACCGGAGCCGTTGACAACGATGCGGCAGTCTTCCTTTTTCTTTCCGGTGAGCTTCAGGGAATTGATGACACCGGCAAGAACAATAATGGCCGTTCCGTGCTGATCGTCATGGAAGACCGGAATGTTCATGGTCTCCTTCAGACGGCGTTCGATTTCAAAACAGCGCGGCGCGCTGATATCCTCCAGATTGATTCCGCCGAAGGTGGGCTCCAGGCGCTGAACGGTCTCTACGATCTCGTCCACATCCTGCGTTTTCAGGCAGATCGGGAAGGCATTCACCCCGCCGAATTCCTTGAACAGAACGGCCTTGCCCTCCATAACCGGCATCGCAGCCTCGGGGCCGATATTGCCAAGTCCCAGAACCGCGGATCCATCGCTGACAACCGCAATGGTATTCTGCTTCAGGGTATAGGTATAGGCTTCCTTCGGATCCTCATGGATGACCTTGCAGGGCTCTGCAACGCCCGGTGTATAGGCAAGCGCCAGATCCTCTCTGGTCTTCACCTCACACTTCGCCTCTGTTGAAATCTTCCCCTTCCACTCCTTGTGGAGCTCCAGTGCCTTCTCTGCGTTCGTTGCCATAATTTCCTCCCATGTTAAAGCCTGCTGTTATCTGTCATCCTGTTGGTGATCCCTGGGAAGGCTCTTCTCCTTCTCGGTATAGCGGGGATCTCCCGTCAGATGTGCCATCCGTTCCCGGATCTTCTGCTCATAGCCGTTCTCCGAAGGCTGGTAAAGCCGGATTCCGCGGAGCTTCTCCGGAAGACAGGGCTGCCCGGCATAATGCTCCTCATATATATGTGCATACTGATATCCGATCCCTCTTCCAAGCTTCGATGCCGCCTGATAATGCGTATCCTGCAGATACGGCGGAATCGGAAGATCTCCGGTTTCCTGCACGAGCTTTCTTGCCGCTTCGATCGATTCCACTGCCGTATTCGACTTCGGTGCCGTTGCCACATATTCCGCAGCCTGCGCAAGAATAATCTGGGATTCCGGCCAGCCGATCCGCTCCGCCGCAAGGCTTGCCGTAGTCGCCACCCGAAGCGCATTCGGGTCCGCATTTCCGACGTCCTCTGCCGCACAGATCATAATACGGCGTGCAATAAATTCAGGCTCTTCTCCAGCCTCCATCATCCGGGCAAGATAATACACCGCAGCGTCCGGATCGGACCCGCGCATACTCTTGATAAAAGCCGAGATCGTATCATAGTGATTATCGCCTTTTTTATCATAGCGCGCAACACGTTTCTGAATGCACTCCTTTGCAACCTCCAGCGTGATGTGGATCTTCCCGTCTTCCTTCGAGCGATCCGTCGTCAGAACGCCAAGCTCAATGGCATTGAGCGCATGCCGCGCATCTCCGCCCGAAATCTCCGCAAGAAAATCCCTTGCATCGTCGTCCAGAACCGCATGATAGCTTCCCATTCCCCGCTCCGGATCGTTGACTGCTCTGGTCAATAACTCACGGATGTCATCGGAAGACAGGGGCTTGAGCTCGAAAATCATGGATCTTGAAATCAGAGCGCTGTTCACCTCGAAGTAAGGATTTTCTGTCGTAGCACCGATCAGCGTAATGGTTCCGTCCTCCACGTAGGGAAGCAGGTAATCCTGCTGTCCCTTGTTGAACCGATGGATCTCATCGATAAACAGAATGGTCTTCTTCCCATATCCGCCAAGATTTGTCTTCGCCTTCGAAATGACCTCCTCCATGTCCTTCTTTCCGGCGGACGTTGCGTTGATCTGGCAGAACTGCGCTGAGGTCGTATTGGCAATCACGCGGGCGAGTGTTGTTTTTCCTGTTCCGGGCGGGCCGTAGAAAATAACACTTCCCAGCTTGTCCGCCTTGATCGCGCGGTAAAGCAGCTTGTCCTTCCCGATGATGTGCTGCTGGCCCACCACCTCGTCCAGCGTCCGCGGACGGAGCCTTGCCGCCAGGGGAGATTCCTTCTCCGTATTCTTCTCCCTCATATAGTCGAAAAGATCCATTTCCATATCCCGATTCCTTTTCCCCATGCAGATTCTTCAGAGATGATTCTGAGGTCCATCTTATCACATTTTGCGTCCTGAGCTTTACATCTGCGAAAAACAATCGCCCCGGAGCACGCTTCTGGCAAAACTCTCAGACGTGCTCCGGGGCGGACCTTTTCTGTCGCTTTTTTATTTATTTCAGTCTCCAGATATCGCGGTTGTACTCTGCAATGGTGCGGTCGCTGGAGAAGAAGCCGGCCTTTGCAATGTTGACAAGGCTCATCTGATTCCAGTGCTTCCGATCCTCATAATCTGCAAACATCTGGTCCTTGACCTTAATGTAATCTTCCAGATCGATGAGTGCCATGAACCAGTCCTTGTTCAGGATGTCATTGTACAGCCTCTCCAGGTTCTCCTTGTGTCCGATCTTCATGCACTGCGGTCCGACGATAAAGTCAACGGCTTCCTTGATCACAGGACTCTTTTCATAATAGTCTCTGGATACATAATCCGCATTTTTGTAGTGATTGATGACGGTCTCCGAATCAATGCCGAACATGTAAATGTTGTCATCACCAACCAGATCATGAATCTCCACGTTCGCGCCGTCAGCGGTTCCCAGCGTCACGGCTCCGTTCAGCATGAACTTCATGTTGGACGTACCGGAGGCCTC
>OIZL01001053.1_pt1 | contig 16649 bp, 5 predicted proteins | sample 1588541 | NCBI WGS metagenome assembly OIZL01 (sample SAMN03283285) | human gut metagenome | biome: human-associated habitat; material: feces | host: Homo sapiens | place: Peru | collected 2012 | reverse complement strand
ATATTATGTCAAGAGTGTTCCTCTACTTGGATATAATTATTGTAAAGACAAAATTTTAGCACAAAATGCTATAAACGCTTTGAATTATCGTAAAGCCTATATAGACAACACTTTAGTTTTACTAGAAAACTCATTTGGTATAGACTTTAAATTATTCAATACATATGGTCCGTCTAAGGTATATTATATCATCAGGGATGAAAATAAGGATAGTATATTAAACGATACACCTGAATTTATTGATAGTGTCAATTTAAGATTCTATTTTAGGGTTAAATTAGTATCTAGTAATGATAATTATACGAAAGACAATATCGTATTAGATATAAAAGACTATATTGAAGATTTAAACGACATATCAGAATTACATATTCCTAATTTGATATCGTATATCACCACTAAATATTCTGAACAATTGAAATATTTTGAGTATTTAGGATTTAATGACTATGGACCAGAGATTCAGCATATTTATAAGGTTTCTGATAATGAAATTCCTATAGATACTGCTCCTGAATTTCTAAACATCAGCAATATTTTACATGGAGATGGAACATTATCTCCAGATATTACCATTTACATTTCGGAAATGTAGGAGGATTTAATTATGAGATCTTATCACGAAGATCGTCAACGACTTAAAGATAGAAAAGCTGAAATTGCAGCTATTAATGAAGTTAATAAACAATATGCAAAAGAACAGCGAGACAGATATTTATCAGATCTAGATGATCAAAAAAGACGGAAACAAATTCAATTTGAAAACTTTTACAAATGGAAAGATAAAGTAAAATATCAATTGATGAAAAAGGCATTGTATGAAATTTGTACTCAATCTATTGAAAATATAAGTAAACGAGAACGTGCTATCTGTGAAAGTTTGGTTTCTCAATACGTTAAAGATTATGAGCATAATAAATTGATGAATACAATGAAATATTCAAATAATTGGTTATTAAGATCTATATATGAAAAAGCTAAAGAGACGTATGATGACGTTACAAAAGATGTAAAAGCTGGAGATCCTAGAACAGAATCTGTACCAAAAAACGCTATTGAAGATTTTTGGAAGAAAGTAGATACTGTTGATGATGTAGCCGATATGACCAATCTTATTTATATGCGAGTATCTAATGCCGAAGAAGATTTTGTTAATAAGACACAAATGGATAAAGAAGACGTAAATACTGTATTACAGCAAACATCAGATAGAGTGAAAAGTGCTCAAGATTCAAATGATGATGATTATGCTGAAATGGTTGAGGAAGCAGAAACAAGATTAGCTAAACAAAAGATCTATAATATTCAGCATTCAAATGATCATAATATTTTTAAGAAAACTGTCATGTCATTATCTGAAGCTGTATTGAAAAATCCTGTATTAAGTAATGAATACAGAGAAAATAATGGAAGACTGAATATGAATAAAATAATTGAGAGTAGTAGATGCATTTATACATTGCTTGAAATGGTTTCTACTCTTCAGTTAGAAAAAGTAGATGATAAATATATCGACAATACATTAAGATCTATCAATTCGTAAAAATAAGCAGGAGCAACTTATTGTTGCTCCTGTGTTTATTATATAATAAATAATACGGAATTATGACCATTCATAACAGTAATACATATATTAGAATCTATTTGAAGATCAATATCATTTTCTTTAAATGTCTGCTTAATAATATCAACAACCATATTATGATATGTCCGCAAATTTGCTGGTACATTAATATTGTCTTGAAATTTTGTTTTGATCTTTAAACCATTATCAAACTGAGTCGATATGTCATCTGGATTGAGTCTATGTTTGAGTTCGGTTACAATTCTGTCACCAATGGTTTTGTTTGTGTTGATTAAGCTTCTTAAATCTTTAATAGAATTAGTAATTTTATTAGCATACTTTACACTCATTTTTCTGCACCTCTATTCATTATATCACATATAAATGCTAGATTACAAGCGATGTGCTTATAATGTGGCAATCCACTCTCTGCGTCAATACTATCATGATCGTTAATAAACTCTAAGGTATGTCGTAACATAGCATCTATAAATTTAGATACATCTACTTGTTTCCAATTATCTGGACTGTGATATTTTTTGTTTCCAAACATTCGTACTTCAGCTATATCTTTTACAATTTGCATCGGTACTAATGATAATTGCAATTTTCCAGTATCATCTTTTCCAGAAATATATGGTTCCCGCATAATAATTATCCTCCAACAGGTTTTCCTTTTTTATTAAGATAAGTTATTGGTATATTAGAATTGTAATCTGCTCTGTTATATACTCTAGAATATTGTTGATAGTTAGGGAAATGGTTTAAATATCTGATATATATTTCGACTCTTGGTAAAATGGAATAATACTTATGAACTTCTCCGTCAGTTATCATATTATCATCTAACCAAACATTTCCATTAAACATGTCTGTATATTTTTTCCCAATATTATCCCAATCTGGTTTTTGAATGTGCCTATATAATCCTATTTCGGCCAGTATTGTATCTGTTTGATTGAAATATGCTGGTGTTTTAAAATATACATTTATACATACTTGCATCGGAGTGCTTATCATTTGATTTAACTGTATTAGTTCTTGATCTATTAATCTATGAATATATCTATGATCATTATTAGCATTCGGAGAATATACATGTACAAAGTTTTTTGATTGAATAGCCATATTCATATAATTCTTGGTGTTTACTAATCTAAATCTTGGTCTCTCTGCGCCTTCTGGGTTTTCATATAAGACTATTTTATAATCAAAATATCTTAATGATGCTTCTATGTTTCTCTTCTTTTCTATTATCTCATCCATTTTATTAGATGATAGGTTTGCTTTATTGATCATCCACATTAAACGTTCATTGTAATCTTTAGGAATATGAGCGTATCTATTCATATATTCGTTCATTTTTTCTTTACGAGTTTTAGTCATGATTTTATCCTTTTTACATCAATTATACAACATTATCTCCACCAAAGAATCTGGCGGTTCTATTCATTACTGACAATATTTTTGTTGATATAGCATTTCGAATGCCTCGTACTGCATCTGCAGGAACTTGTTTTGCTAAAATGAAGAACAGTCTCCATCTTCTAAACATTTCAGGTTCGTTTAAATTGTTTCCTGCTAATGTTGCTAAATAATCTAATTGAGCAGTATTCCTAATTAGTCCAAATCCTTTTGATATAAAAGTGTTATTGTATAATTCTTTTATAGAAAAACTTACATCGGCTGAAGTTGGCATACCTAATTCATTCCATCTACCATCTCCACCTTTTGATATATTTAATGAATCTATTATCCCCATCTCAATATTGAATATTGATTTATATACGGCTCTAATAATAAATGGGGCAGAGTATGCATTGGATGACATTTCATATTGCCTAGGAACAGTCATGCATATTAATAAAATTATTGGTAAATATATGTTTAGAAAAATACTAACTGGATCAGGATCCGGAGAACGTAATTTTATATTTATATCATAACTCTTTCCATATGACGAATCTGCCCATACTTCTGGGAATGTTAATCTTCCTCCACCTACAATAGCATGAATTTCTCCACCTAACCTACTCAATATAGATTTTGAATTAAACACACCCTGTAATGTATCATTAAGTGATCCGATACCTTTAGCCATCAGTTGTGCAAGAGATCGTGCCAACCCACTAGAATCAGCCGATCCTGTTAAATACATTAGTTCTCGAGCCTGATCTGTGAATGGTTGAACTGTTTGAGCAACCATTGATTCTGTAGTGCTATTTCCGAAGGAATCGCTTATAGACGATTCAGCATCTATATAAAAAGGAATACTCATTAATGTTCCAAACAATCGTTCATATTCAGAACCCATAAGCTCTTCAATATAGAATTTTTCCAATTTAATAGTTTTGTTTTCTTTTCCTGGTATTGGTATGTCTAAATCTCCAATTCCTAAAAACATAGACAATCCTCTTACCGCTGTATTTACATATTTAGCATATTCTACAAATGTATTTTTAAACCCATAAAATTTTCCATCTTCTTGCGAACCAGCTATACTGGGTTCTCCATTACCCGCCGTGAGTAATGCATTTGCCCATGTATCTAACATTTCTTTCGATAAAGATCCTTCTAAAAATTCTGGTTCTCCTGGTGATAAAAATATAATAGAGGCCATAGAAAATATCTTTTCTAAAAATTTATTTCCGATTGTGGACCTTTTATCTTTACCATCAGACGACTTGTATATGTATGGTGGGTCTACTATTTCAGAGAATTGATATGGCATTCCAAAAATACTAGCTAAAGCATCTTCGACTGATGGATCTGGTAGTTGGTTCACCCCTGGAGAACCTGACTGTTCTGGTGTTTTATAACCGTATAAATCTTTTGCTGCATCCAAAGCTGTTGTTATAAATGATTCATCATTTTCAAGATCGGTTTTTATACCATTGAAAACATGTTCTGCTCTAGATATAACAGATCCCCATTGTCCAAATAATTGCCCAGCATTCTCATCGCTTTGAACTCTAGGCAATTCATTAAACACTGGAACAGTTTCTGTATTATTTTCATTTGTATCAGCCATATGTTACCTCATGTTGTTTTAAAAATTTAATTAGGAGTTGGGCCTATAACCCAACTCCTAATTTTAACTATCTAGATACTATTCTACTCATTTTTTCTAATATTAAACTTAATTCGTCTTCGATATTAATTTGATTACTTGTGATTGCTCGATCTATATTTTGTGCAAGGAATGGTTTGTTTGATTTCGCTTTGAATGTAGTTCCAGATTCGATAGCCCTTTTTTCTAATATCTCTACAAGTTTAGACAATAACATATTATATTTAGTATTGGTAGCTATAGTTTCTAAATACGTAATAACTTTACTTAAATCTATTAATGAATTTATATAATTTGGATCATTGTTTTTATTGATATTATAAGTTGAACTATTAGCAGTTTGTTGATACTGATGCGACATTGAGCTATTATTCTTTACAGAAGGTCTACCTGATCCAGATCCTATTCCACCGTATGAATACGGATCGTTATGTATCGAATAATTGCTATATTTGCTTTGTTTTTGATTATATTTATTAGGCTTAGATGAACCACTTCCATACCCAATTGATTGTGAATATTTATCAAAGCTCTTACTATAGTTAGATTTTTTAGTAAAATCAATCATTGGAGTTTTAGATGGTTTGTAGTTATATCTAGCAGCACTTCTAAGATCTTTCTTTGTTGAGGATATTTCTTTTAATACACTATTTCTTGAAGTTTTAGCATATTCTGTTAAAGACTTATTAAAATCATTTGAATCTCCGGATACCAATCCACTACCAGAACCGGACATCTTAGATTCAGATGGCATAGCTTTACAATATTTTGAATAGAATTCCTTAGCTTTGTTTTGTCTTTCTGTCATAGTAGCGTCTGGATCTGCAGGTCTCTCAAAATGTAAACATATGTATTCAGCCGCCTCTTCAGCGCTCTTTACATTTTTAAGATTTTCTAATATACTTTTATATCCAAGTGATAATTCTTTTCTAATTAAATATTCTATCTGTGTATCTAATTGCGTCCAATGCTTGCCTCCAGATTCTTGATATGCATATTGTAATAGATTATATGCTCTAGAAGCTGTCCATTGAACTAATCCTAAACCACACAGATACCATTTATCATATTTATATCCGCTTGATGTGGATACATACGTGCGAGTGTAATTGTCAATATCCTTTAAATTTTTATTTAATGTTGATCTCGATTTACATTTGAGTCTTAAATTATGTGCTTCTTTACTATTTATTCCGAGTTGGCCTTCCATTACACTTGCCAACATTGTTCTTCCAGATTCTATCCAAATATTACCCATAAATCCAGCTACAATATAATCATTATCATATCCTAATTTTGCCAATTCTCTTTGTAATATAGCCCAAATTACTCTACATCTATTTTCTAATGTTCCTTGATTTATATTCTTATTCTTTTCACATTGTCTAATCCATTTCTCAACCCCAGGATTGTATATAAATCCCTGGAAGATATATCTTGAACTATATGTCCACATAGCACCAGGACGATCGTTTCTCTCGATTACATATTTAGCAAACATGGTTTTGTTTGTCCATTGGCTTTCGGATATTATAATTTTATTACCATTATTTAATACTTGTTCAACAATTGCTACATGGCCAGGATGACCATCACCGTTATTATTCCTAAAGCACATTATAGCGCCAGGTTGAGGTTCTGTTTTATTTGTACGCAATCCTATAGTATGAGCTTTGTCATAAATTTCACAAGCATCACCACTTACCACGAATTTTTTCTTATCTCCAGTTAGTTGATGATAAATCCAGTTAAATCTACCCCAAGCCCATCCAACACAGTTCGGTAGTGTAGACCTATTACCAATCATTGCTTTGTCTGGAGTAGTATTTCCATCTATTAATTCATCATTCCATTGAGCGTTATTTTTTGATCCACCAAGACGGAACCATGATTTATCAGTTTCAGAGATATTAACAAAATCTTCATATGAATCCATTGGCTTATATGGTAAACTACCATCAGCATAGTTTCCATATGCCGCTGTTCCGTCATCATTAAATTCACCTTTTGTATTATTGCTTGATTTATTTCCCATGAAATCTGTAGAAAAGACAAGATTAATATATTTCTTTTCACGATCACTTAAATTACTATTACTTACTGTATCTCTAATAGTATTGAAGAATTTTCCTATATATCCTAATAAACCACCACTTTCTTCATTTTCTTCTTCATTATTGTCTGTAGTATCATCGTTGGTATTTAATCCTGCCAATCCATCATCTTCCCAATCAGGCTTAGATATGGGGGTTTTGTCTTTGCTTTTGTATTTGTCTACTGCCTTTTTCTTAAGATAATCATTTACAACAACATCTTTTGTCGATACATCGATTTCTTTTTCTAAAACTCGTTTAATGTATGCAGCTTTCTCTCTCATCTCTGCTGTGTATAACGAGTATCCCTGTACTTTTTGGACGTTGGGAAAGAAGTATCTGAGAATATTATTTTCTGTAAGAATCTCTTTTTTATCAGCAGTCTCTTTTATGTTGTTCTCTTTAGCAATTTCTTTAATCAAGTAAATTTGTTGTCTGGGAGTAATCTTTGACCATCGGATATATGATACTCTAGGATCCTTTTCAAATGGTGATTGCTCTGGTAAAATCGGTCCGACGAAAGGAGTGCTTTTTTTCGATTTAATATTCGATTCACCACCGGTCAATATACCAAGTGAAGTATTGTTTAAAATATTCTGTCTATATGTTGTGGTTTTATTTAATTCAGGATCATCAACAATAATATTTCCAGATTTATCTTTTCCTTGAGCTACTACATAATGCGGATTAGGTCCGAATGGGCTATTAGACTTAGAATGATTCGTCGTATCTTGACCCAGTAATACAGTAGGACTTCCCATATCAATAGCAGATTGTATAGCAGATTTATTATCTGTATAATCTGTACCAATACCATTAGCACCAAATATATCAGAGAAATATGATGCCTTGGTTCCTGTTGTACCACTTGCTGTATATCTACTAGCTGTATCTGTTACATAATTTCTATCTTCAGCGTATTTAGCAGCATTCTTCAAATCAGCATTAATACCATATGCTTTTAGAACGGTTGCAGCGGCAGCAGGCCCGCATCCACTGGTACTAATATCCGAATTTCCGAATTTCTCATTATTTCCTTTTTGTATTGTATGTATTCCAGATCCAGATCCGCTTGGAATTTCTTCACCAATTTGTTTTTGTTGGGTATTTTCTTTAGGAGGTTTTTGAGCATATTTTGTTAGGTCATTCCCCATCATATAATCCCAACCATATGCCATATTGGTTGTTGCCCAATTCCAAGATTTCCCAATCCAGCTATTTTCTAACCACGGTTTATCTTGTTGCACATTGGCGATATATTCTTCGATATCATATGTAGTTCCATTGTCTTTATTATATTTATCAACTTCTTTTTCAGCAGCTCTTCTCTTTTTGCCTAAATCTCCAAAAGTCCATCCTAGCAAGAACTGTAAAAGCTTCATTCCCCAATCTACATAATATTTTGTAGGAATAAGTCCTCCTATCCAAGGAATCCACTCATTGAATCCATGAAGAATAGCCGCGAGCACTTTTTCTCCCAATGTAGGTTGGGTAAGAATTCCTAATACAACTTTTGTTCTGAACGATCCATTTATTAGACAATCTGCAACAGCACCACCAACAAATATCCAGTTTAGAACTGGAGTATGGAAAAGAACATGAAGAGCTTTTCCGCCTATATTTTTTACTGTTTTCATTAATGTATGCTCAGATATTGGAGCAAGTAATTTTTTAACCCATTTACCAAAGTCCATTGACTTTGCCCTTATCTTAAGTCGAGCTAATCCTTTATATTTAGATAATTGAGATATTATTTTCTTTAAACCTACTTCAATACTTTGCGCTATTCTATTAATGAAAAGAGATGTTTTATCTAGTAGTCCTGTAGCTTTAGTGTTTTTTAATTTTATCAATTCTTTCTCTGCTGCTCTAAATTCAAGTTCAGGTCGACCAATCTGACGTAATATATCATTCTTACTACTAATAGTCTTTTTTGCATTTTTCCAGAGTTCTCCTAATTTACCTTCTCTAATATATTGACCTGCTTGTCCAGCCCATTTGAGAGGTTTGAATATGTTTCCTATATATTTAATATTTGATAACTTCTCGATCATTGGCATATATTTGCCTGTTCTAGGATCGAAGAAATTTCGCACAATTTTATTTGTATATTTATTAGAAATAAGATCTTCTGATTTATTTTCTGAATGATTACTGAAGATACCTTCAGATACATAATCCCCTTCTCGATAAGTAGTCATATCTTTACCTAATATGACATTGTCTATTGTTCTAACTCCACTAGACATTTTTTCAAATATATTTTGTTTTTCTAGTTGTTTCGCTCTTTCGCCTGGGTCAGCACCTTTATACATTCCAGGATCATATGAACCACCGGCAAATTGTTTAGCTATCCAAGGTAAAAATACCGTAGATCCAATTGTGATTGGTGTAATCAGTTTTGAGAATAGACTGAATCCACCCACCAGTTGAGACAGTATAGATTTACCAACCGATCCTTCTGTATTGTTACTTTCTCCAGTTGTACTGTTATTTTCACCGTTTTGTCCATTTCCATTGTTGATAGTTATGTTACCATTTGCTAGATTTTCAAACGCTTGATTTCTTCTTCTAATATATGCCACAGTTTCTCGTGTTTGTCTATCTTGTAAATTATATGTCCAGTCTCCATTATTAGTTCTAACATATTGTATTGGTTGCCCTTCAAAAAACTCTACTTTTGTTATACCTGAAGTATTGTTACTAATATTTGTATTCTGTGTTTGGTTAGTTTGTGACGGTGTAGGTGCTGTAACGGTTGGGGGTGGTATTACATTGGTAATATTGACGGTTGTTCCCTGTGGTGTTGTATTAACCGATGCACTAATATCACCAGGTATTTTCGTATTAATACTAGAATCTCCGCCGATACCAGAACCTCGACCGAAAGGAGTTAAACCGTTTACGTGTTCGGCAGTCTCGCTGCCCCTCATCAATGATACACTGATAATTTTAATCGGGTTTGATTGTGTACCGCTTGGATTTGATTGTGGCTGTACTTGACTTTTATTATTGTTTTGATTTGGCTGTGCATTGTTAGAATTATCTGGTGTTGCATTATTTGGAGGAGTACCTTCGTTCTGCTTTTCTTTTTGAATATTGTCATATGCTACTTTTATCGCTTCGGATAATAATTTAACCGCTGCTGATTCTTTTGGTTTGAATACCTCTTTACTATCACTAGTTCCTGTAAAGAATTTTTTAATAGCTGAGATTTCTGTAGATATTCCTTTTAAGTTCTCATCCATCCAATCTTTCATTGTATCCCAAACAATTCCAGCTTGATCATATGAGTTATGCGAAGCGTTTTCGACAGTTTCATTGCCTTCGTTTTCAATTTCTTCTAATCTTTTTTCACGACCAGCCATCATCATAGCTACCATGCTATTATATCTGTCTTTCATCTGGCCATATTTTCTCTCATTTATAATGAAATTTCCATTTTTGTCTTGGTTAAAAATTTGCTGACCATTTCTTCTTATCCAGTTAAAAAGATTTTTATTCTTTTCTGATTTTCCTAATAGTGATTCATCATACTTATCGAAATCAATTTTTGAATCGATTAATTCCTTTGCCTTGGTTTTAATAATATCTATATCCTCTAAAGGAACACCTTGTTTTGTTAAGAAACTTTCTAATTTTTCGTCAAAATCTGAGAATTTACCCTTATCCCCTAGATCCTTAAATATTTGCTCAAGTGTTTCTCTATCGCTATTCCAAAATGCGTTGGTATCATTGCCTTCTTTTATACTATATTTGCTATTATTAGACTTTATAGTAGATTCTATTAACCTAAATAAATTACCACGGTCACGTTTCTGTTTATGTATCGCATCTAAGTTATTAATATATGATTTACCTAATTCAAGAGTTTTTTGTATATCTTCGTCGGATTGATTTGTAAATCTATTCTCATTTTTCTCATTATTATCGAAAAGACGATAGATATCATATGATTGATCTGATTTCAGTTTATTTTGATCCATCGCCGAATAATGTTCTTGTAATCTCTGTAACAATTCTGGGGTCATTTCCCCTTTATATTTACCAGCTAAAAAATCAGTAACATCGTGTGTTAATTTTAATGACTTTTCGGCTTTTTCAGCTCCAGATTTAGCCCAATCCATTAGTTTAGTAGGGAGATTTAGTAAGCCGCCTATACTATAGTCATAAATAAATCCAAAAAGCTTGCGCGAAACATTGGCTATAGGATTAAATAATTTTCCTAGCCAAGTTTGAGATATACGTGCAATCTTATTTTTAACTGCTCCTACTATACCTCTATATACCCATTTTCCTAAATCTTTAAAATAATTTCCAACAGGTCTAGCTATAGCCTGATAAGCTAATTTTCCTATGTTTACTGACATATCTTTGAATGTATTTGGAATTACAGATAATTGATTTAATATTTTTTCTGGTATACTACCAAACATATAGTTCAGTGTTCCAATTAATCCGCCTTGTCTATGTCCGTGTATATCTTTTACACCTAATAATGCATTTGTCAAACCTGTAGCACCAGATAAATATTCTGTAGCAGCACCAATTAAACTACCACCGAGTAGTCCTGCAGGTCCTCCCATATACATTCCAATAGTTCCGCCTAAAGTTGCTCCTTTTAATCCGAAATTATGTTTTTTCGCAAACTCATATGTTTTATCCCATTTTGACTTTCCTGATATTTCATCTTTACCAAAGAAATATTCTTTAAAATCGGTACTTGCTCTTAAATATTCTAATCCAGATCCTAAAGTTATACCACCAAGCACACCAAGAGGTCCACCAAACAACATTCCGATACCACCACCGATGGCACCAGCTTTGGCCATGTTTGGCATTTTTTCTTTCATAAATGTTGCTATTTTTGGTGATAAAAATCCACCAGTATATCGTCCGGTTTTTTCGTTCTTCTTACCATATAAAATATCTGTCCATTGTTTAGATCTATCTACTACTTCCAGTCCACCACCGATTACAAGTCCACCAAGAACTCCTAATGGAGATCCTGTGGCTAATGCACCAATAACTCCACCTATTAGACTCGAACCAGTGATCCATGCATAATCCTTTTTAAATGTATCTAATGTAGAAACTGTTAATTTCTTAAGATCTACGTTTTGATTTGCAATTGTACCAAATAATTTGTCAAATGTATTTGCTATGGTCCTAATTGGATCGAATCGATTTAAAACAGATGAATTTTTGTCTGTTTCTGATAAAGATTCCCAGTTTCTATCTCTCAGTCTTTGTAAAGAGTTCCATATTTCTTCTCTATCCATATTATATTTGTAAAAACTATTTTTAATTGCCTTTTGCATTTTTTTATCGTTTTTAGCTTGTTGAATTAGTCTTTGATATTCTTTAAACGACATTTGGCTATCATTATCATATATACTAGATGATCCAAGAACTATTCTTCCATCTTTATCTTTCACATTATATTTATTTGATAAATACTCTTTCGGACTAAACATATCAGGACGATAATCATTATACATACCTAATATTAAGTGTTTAAAATCGATATTTTGGTCTTTATATTTACTATAATATTTATTTTTTATAAATTTTTTAAGGATCCTATGATCCTTCTGAGGGATATCAAAAATGTTATACAAAAATGATAATTTGTCATCATCTCTGTTATCATTTAAATATTTAAATATTTCCTTAATATCATGCGATTCTAAAATATTCTTATCAATATTTGTTTCTATTAGTCGTCTGATATTGGCTCTACCATCGAAACTGTTTTTCATAAAATTGGTTAATTCTTTTGCATCAATATTTTCATTTCCTGATAAGTATTTCAATGCTTCATTTTGTATATATGGCGTTATGTTGTATCTAGGATCAAAATCTTGTTTGATAGCAGAAATTGATTTATTGAATATGGCTAATTGCTTTTTCTCAAGCGATTTCTTTCTACCTTCAACCTCTTTCAGTAATTCGTTTTGTTTCTCTTGTGCACGTGCTATATATATATCTTCACTAAAAAGAATTTTGAATAGTATAGCTGCTTCATTCGATACATGGAAGTCTCCATTATGCATCTTATCAAAGTCTCTACTATAGGCTTTTATGTTCTTTGATATATTCTCAATTATTTCTTCGTCTGTTGCTTTTGGATTGGTTTTGCGTATTTTCTTCGATTTATCTTTAATATAGTTCAAAAACGATGTGTCATTTTCGCTTACCAGAGTATTTATACTATCCCCGGTATTGAGTCTATATATAATACGTTTAGCTATAATTCTCTCGTTATCATTACCAAACCATCTTCCAGATCTTTTATATAACCATTCGTCGTCTTTATGATCTTCTATTATCTGCTTAGCGACACCTTCAGCATGAAGTTTATTATAATCATATTTGCTGATAGTATCTATTAATTTTTCTGGATCTGATGAGTCATATCCTAAGTCTTTTAATTCTTTGACTGTGGCATACGCTGGACCATTAGAACCATATTTAGTAATATCCATATTACCATATTTTTTCTTTGTCCATTCCGTTAAGTTTTTTGTTTTTTCTACGATTTTCTCTACAGGATTGAATTTGTTAGAAGCCGTCACTGCACCCATAGTTAAACCAGAACTTACACCTAAATACGATAAGAATTTTGCTAAATCTATTGCACCAGTTGACACTTGATTAAGTATTTCTGGATTAATATTTTGTAAGGGGTTCCATCCATCAATAGCTGCAGGTACCAATCCTCCTAAAGCACCACTTAACAATCCGGTTAACCATCTTTTAGATTTAAGTCCACTGTATATACCTGATATCAATCCGGTAGTCAAACTTGAAATACCAGGCTGCCTTAAATAATCTAATATTTGTGAACCATAATCTAATATTTGCGGGCTAAATTGATATGCACCATATCCAAGTCCTCCAGTTGCTAGCAATGTTAATATTGTTGGGCCATATTTCTTCAAGATTCTAGTAGATATATCACCAAGGGCTCCTAAGTTTGATGGTTGATTACTTTGATCTACGTTATTATTATTTGATATTGTTGGATATGGTACATTGTACGGTACTCCGGGTTTCGCTGGTGGTTGATTATCAGGTACTGCAACTGATGTTGCTTCCTTAGTTGGTGATACTTCATTGATTGGAATTATAGTCTTTGGTACATTATTTTGTTGATTTTGTACTATTGTAGATTCTGGCTTATTATCAGGTATATGCTTTTTGTTTTGTGTGGTAATCTGATATGGTGGTTTTGGTTGTATAATCAAATTAGGCGATACAATGTCGTCTCCATATTTATCATTAAAACTTGAATCAAACCAGACGTCCTTTCCATGTTTCAAAAATACAGAACCGGACTGTATTTTTGAAAAATCTCTACCAATTGTATTTGTTGAAATTGTATCGTTAATTATATAATTGGGAATATTTGATTTATTGAACCATTTATAAGATAAATATGGTTTTTGTCTTCTGAATATTTGAATTAATTTTAGCTTAGTTGAAATCGGTACAGATAAGTCTCCGATACTAGCTATCGTTGATGCTTTTTCTATATCATTGCTCATTAATGCAGTGGCATATGAATCACTGATCATTCTTTCGAATTTATCGATCTGACTTCTTGTAAGCCGTGTTTTTTGATTATTGAGAAGAGAATATCTATCTTCCGCCGGAAAAGCATTAGCTAATTCTATTAAATCTCTATCGCTCAGATCTTTTATGTTTGAAATAGATCTTTGAAATAATAACTGGATTCTTCGTCTTATTGTATGATTCAGCACCAGATCAGATGATTCGCTCAATTGCTTAGCTTTCTTCTTCCAATTGGGTGTTCCAGATTTAAAGCTACCAAAGTATTGTCCTCCAGGAGCCCCATCATCGACCCATGCCATATAATTTTTATTTTCTATTCTTTGTCGTTGCGCTAAACTTAATTTATCTTCGTAATAAGGATTTTTGTTGGCTGGTATAATGATTTCACCTTCTGATACAGAAGCCATACCAGATTTTTTAACTACACCACCAGTCGCTGCCTGCGATGGATTAGCAGTTTTCTTTTTATCATTCTTTTCATTATCTACACCAGAGAAATCTTCTTTCTTACCGGATCCTGGACGAGTTCCTGTAATACCTTCAATAATATCAAAGGTTCTTTCTTTGATATAATCCCAAATACTACTTCCTAAGTTTTTGCCTTTCTGCTTCAAAGTTCCAAAGAAGTTTTCTCCCCATTCTGAAACTTTGAATTTTTCCCATAATCTTTTAAAGTAATCTGATAATTTTTGGAATTGTTCTTTTATAATTTGACCGGTTCGCTCCATTACTCCAGTGAAACCGTGAGCATCTTTATATTTTTCCCTAAGAGCTTTAGACATATCACCATATGCTAGACTCTCTAATTTTTCATTAAAATCTTCTAATACAGTTTGAATTAAACCTTTTGTTCTTTTCTTATCATAATCTTCTATATAATCGATCGTACCTCTTGATACAGCTCTATCTCTCTTTAATCTATCAACATACTCTGCAGCTTTTGTATAATTAGAAGATGTATCTACTTGCTTAAAGACAACTGTTCCATCTTCAGTAACTTTTTCTACTACTTGTCCATATCCTAGATCATTACCTAAATCAATATATCGATCTTTCATAACAGCTATTTCACTAGCGTAATCAGGATCGTAATACTTAGAGTTAGGATCTAATTTTCTACGATTGTAATCGTCTACATTTTTTGTTGACTGTTGGGTTGCATTTTGATTTGTATTAGTTGTTTTATTCGCTTGCGATATCTTTCTCCCAAGAATAGGTGCACCATAAATAGCTCTAGATGGCCCAGATGAGACTGATATATTTTTAATATTGTTCAGAATTTCAGATAAGTAATAAAATATATTATGCTTATTTTCGTCTACTGTTTTAATTAATATATCAGATCCAAATCGATCACTACCTAATTTATGAGCATCAGCGATTCCGGAATTATTGATGATATTTAATATGCTATTATTGCCAGAAGAGAGTTGATCGATATATTTAGCTCTCGCTATTTTTCCACGGATAATACCATCTTTGAATCTTACAACTGTTGATGGATTAGCGAATATAATATTCGCTATTCTTTGTACACTTTCTGGAGATATTAATCTATTTTTAGGATCGTTGGCCCAGTTATATGTATCTATAACCTTCAGAAATTCTTGCTTGGTTGAGAATGCTGTAACCTCTATATTTCTTAAAGCAAGTAAATTGATTAATGTATCAAAATCTTGCTGTAAAGTTCTGGCGAATTTACCATTAGAAGTTTCAGCTACAGCATCATTTCCTTTTGTCTTTATTAACTCTTCGTTTCTTTCGATTATTACATCTTTTATTATTTCATCTTTAAGATTTCTGATTTCAGTATCTGACATCGCCTGAGCGGCTTTGTCTTTTTGGAAGACTTTTTGATATTTAGAAGCAGTAAACCATCTTCCTCTATCATAATCAAAAATTTTAGCTTCTGTTCCGGATAATATTGATATAATAGTAGATAATTGTGTAGGTATTACATCTCTTAATGCTTTTTGATCTTTTCCTGTCCACTCAGATGCACTTTTGTTATATTTAGAAAAACTTGTTTTGTAATTTGTATTTGGTACGATATCCAATAAGCGTGCTAGATATCCAATCATACCATCGCTACCCTTAAGTCTCTCTTCATGGATTCCAAAGGCAGCTTGTAGAATAGAGTTTTTTACAATTCTCTTTGTTTTTTCTACTTCTTTTCCAACAAATGTTGCTTTTAAAGCTCCGCTAGTTGCCATAGACAAGAGTGTGGCTATTGGAGAGCTAGCAAAACTCGACACAAACATTTTAATCATCTCTGGAGATAAAAACTCTGCCATAGATGTGAGTGTAGATGATTCTTGTTTTATTTTTTCTTTTACGTGGTTTG
>OIZL01001051.1_pt1 | contig 16699 bp, 14 predicted proteins | sample 1588541 | NCBI WGS metagenome assembly OIZL01 (sample SAMN03283285) | human gut metagenome | biome: human-associated habitat; material: feces | host: Homo sapiens | place: Peru | collected 2012 | reverse complement strand
GTGTTCATATCAAAGAGGAACACGCCGCCCTTTTCCATGAAAAAGCCCGCGTTGGCAATGGCGGTATCCAGATCCGGGATGTGGTTGAAGGTATCAAAGGTGGATACCGCCGCCCGGATGGTGCCGTAGAGATCCAGCTTGAGCAGATCCTGCCGGAGCAGCAGCAAGCGGCCGGAAAGCCCCAGCTGCTCGGCCTTATCCCGCACCACGCAGAGCATCTCCTCCGACTGATCGATGCCGATCATATCGTAGCCTGCCTGCGTCAGCATCAGGGTCAGTTCCCCGGTGCCGCAGCCAAGGTCGGCTACAATGCCGTCATGGATGCCGTGGGCTTCCAGCTTTGCATGGATCTGGCTGTACAGGGCGTCGTAGTCCGCTTCGCCGTTGAATTCATCGTAGAAATAGGCAAATTCGTTGTAAGCCATGGCGTTACTCCGCTTCCTCGTTTTCCGCAGCCACTGCGGCGTTGAGCACTGCCTGCAGTTCCGGGATGCCGTAGCCGTTTTCGCCGCTGGTCAGCACCACCTTCTGACAGCCATAGGGGCGGCAGATGTTTTCAAAGTCCTCCTGCGTTTTGGCAAGCTGGCTCTTTTTCAGCTTATCCGCCTTGGTCAGAGCCACCACATAAGGGATGCGGTGGTAGTGCAGGTAGCGCAGCATCTGCAGATCGTCTGCGCTGGGGGCGTGGCGGCAGTCCAGCAGCTGCACCAGCAGGGTGTGGTGCCGGGGGGCCTCAAAGTAGCTGTTGATCAGGTCATCCCAGCGTTCCCGGTCGGCGTTGCTGACCTTGGCGTAGCCGTAGCCCGGCAGGTCCACAAAATAGCAGTCGTCCACCGAATAGAAATTGATGGTGGCCGTTTTGCCCGGCGTGCTGGACACACGGGCCAGGTTTTTGCGGTTGCACAGCTTGTTGATGAGGCTGGACTTGCCCACGTTGGAGCGGCCGGAGAAGCTCAGCTCCGGGCGGTCACTGTCCGGCAGCTGGCTGGAAATGCCATAGCTGGCGATAAAATCTGCTTTGTTGTAGTTCATAGCTGCACTCCTTTTTCAGCAGACGGCACCCGGCTTGGGCTGCTCGGTCGTCTGCGGGATGGCCGCAGCGTCCGCAGGCTTCTTGGCTTTCTTGCCGGGGTGCGAGTGGCGGGCGGAAACGGTCTTGGGTTTGAGCAGCGCGGCGTTCAGCACCTGCGCCAGATTGGACATGGGCAGGAACTGGAGGTTCTTCTTCACCTCGTCGTCCACCTCGTACAGGTCGGAGACGTTGTCCTTCGGGATGAGGACGGTCTTCATCCCCTCACGGTAAGCAGCCATGCTCTTTTCGCGCAGGCCGCCGATGGGCAGCACGTTGCCGTGCAGGGTGATCTCGCCGGTCATGGCGACATCGCCGCGCACCGGGATGCCGGACAGGCAGGACACCAGCGCCGTGGTCAGGGTGACACCGGCAGAGGGGCCGTCCTTGGGCACGGCGCCCTCCGGGAAGTGGACGTGGATGTCCTTGGTCTTATAGAAGTCCGCGGGAACGCCCAGCTTCTGGGCGTTGGCGCGGATGTAGCTCAGCGCCGCGTGGGCGGATTCCTTCATCACGTCGCCAAGATTTCCGGTCAGCTCCAGCTCTTCCTTCATCCGGAAAATATCCTTTTTCTGCAAAGCGAGCTCCGCCACAGGATACACGCACTTGCGGTACTCCACCGGTTCGTCATGGTAGATATCCACCGCTGCGTCCTGATCCTGACATTCCTCTGCCTCCAGTCCGAAGGAAATGACGGACTGCACGCTGAGCTTCCGGGAATTGATCAGTCCGACCGTAAGATCCTCGATCACCCAGTCGACCAGGATCGTGTCTCCGTTGCTGACGCCCTCCATATTGACCTTTTCCTCAAAGGGAATCGCTGTCTCCATGCTTGCACAGGAGCCCTCCATATCCGTCAGGTACAGGATCGAGACAACCAGTCTTCCCTTCATGTTCACCGTGTTTTCTCCTGCGCGTATCTCCTCCAGAATGACATCGCCCTTGCTGCAGAGCAGGCTGCCGGCGTCCGGCTTGTTATCTGAAATATTCACATCTTCTTCCAATACGATCTGGGTTCCGGCTCTGCTCGCGATCCGGTCCATATGTATCTTCTTTTTTACTAATTCCACAAGAAAAACCTCCATGCGTATACTTACTGTAAGTATATTCCGCATGGAGGCTCTTTATGACTTATCCCACCGGATCACTGCACGCAGCCGATCAGCTCCCGGATGTCCTCTACCTGATACTGTCTCATATAGTCTTCAATGCCCTCGATGATCTCCACCGTCGCGTAAGGATTGACGAAGTTCATCGCCCCGACCGACACTGCCGTTGCGCCCGCCATCAGAAATTCTATGGCGTCCTCCGCCGTCGCGATCCCTCCCATGCCGATGATCGGGATCTTGACCGCCTGCGCGCACTGGTAGACCATACGCACGGCAACCGGTTTGATCGCCGGTCCGGAAAGTCCCCCGGTCTTATTTGCCAGCGCAAATTTTCTCCGGTGGATGTCGATCTTCATTCCCGTGATCGTATTGATAAGGGATATCGCGTCGCTTCCCGCTGCCTCGGCCGCCCTCGCCATCTCCGCGATATCCGTCACGTTGGGACTCAGCTTCATGATGACCGGCTGCTTCGCCTTCTTCTTGATCTGGGAAGTGATGTCGTACAGACAGTCTGCCTTCTGCCCAAAGGCGATCGCGCCCTCCTTGACATTCGGGCAGGACACGTTGATCTCCAGCATATCCACCGGCTCATCCCCCAGCCGCTCCACCACCTCAAGGTAGTCCTCCACGGTTTTTCCACAGACGTTGACGATGATCTTCGTATCATACTTCTTCAGAAACGGAATGTCTCTCTGTGCAAACACCTCTATTCCCGGATTCTGCAATCCAATGGCATTCAGCATACCGCCGTATGTCTCCGCCACGCGGGGCGTCGGATTGCCCGGCCACGGCACATTGGCAACTCCCTTCGTCACGACCGCGCCCAGCCTGTTCAGGTCGACAAACTCGCCGTACTCCATCCCGGAGCCGAACGTTCCCGACGCTGTCATCACGGGATTCTTCATTTCTACACCTGCTATCGTCACCTTTGTATTCATCAGATTTCCACCTCTTTCGCGTCAAATACCGGCCCGTCGGTACAGATCCTTGCATTGTTTACATGGGAATGTGCGTCGATCTCCTTCGTCCTGCAGACGCAGCCAAGACAGGCTCCCACGCCGCACGCCATGCGCTCCTCCAGGGAAATATACGCCTCTGTGCCTGTTTCCTTCGCGTACTCCTTGATCGCGCGGAGCATCGGCATCGGGCCGCACGCCATGATCACATCCGCCTCCAGCTTCTCTTCCCGGATCGCGTCCATGACATTTCCCTTTGTGCCGACGCTGCCATCCTCGGTGGCGATATAGACTTCGCCGTACCGCTCCAGATCCTCTCTCAGAAAACAGTCGCAGTCACGATACCCTACAATGATCTTTACCGTTGTATCCTGCTGCGCCGCAAGCTCCTTTGCCAGCTCAAGCATCGGCGGGATCCCGATTCCACCGCCCATCAGAAAGACCGTCTTTCCTTCCGCCTTCTCCAGTGGGAATCCGTTGCCGAGTACCCCCAGCACCTCCAGGGTATCTCCCTCCCGGTATGATGCAAATTCTGCGGTTCCCTTTCCGGCGATCCGGTAGACCATCCGCACGCGCCCCTGCTCTGCATCGACCTCACAGATGCTGATCGGACGCGGCAGTAGCGTGCTCGCATTGTGCGGGTACAGCGCCAGGAACTGTCCGGCGTGGGCCTCCCCGGCAAGATCCGTCCTGATCCAGAGATCATAGATCCGGTCTGCAAGCTGTTTCTGGGATATGACGGTTGCTTTTACTTTTCTTTTGGCTGACATCTCTTTCTCTGCTCCTTTTTCAATCTGTACTTCTATCCTTGATAGGCGATCCGCCCGTTGCAGATCGTGTATGCGATCACACCCGGCATCTCCTCTCCGGTAAACGGGGTGTTGGACGCTTTGGAACGGTAGTCTCCGGCGATCCAGGTCTGCTCCGGATCAAAGATCACCAGATCTGCCGGTCCGCCTTCCGCCACATAACCGGCGTCCAGATGATACAGCTTCGCCGGCGCATAGCTCATTCTCCGGATCAGTTCCATCATCGAAAGATATCCTTTCTCTACAAGCTCCCGGATCCCGAGCGACAGCGACAGCTCCAGTCCGATGATCCCGCTGGGCGCCTGCGTCAGCGGTTTCTCCTTTTCTTCTGCGCTGTGCGGCGCATGGTCTGTCGCGATCATATCGATCGTTCCATCCTGAAGTCCCCGGATCACCGCCAGACGATCCTCCTCCAGTCTGAGCGGCGGGTTCATCTTCGCAAGCGTTCCATGCTTCAGCACGGCATCCTGCGTCAGGGTAAAGTGATGCGGCGCAGCTTCCGCGTGAATGTGTGGGTTGCGCTTTTTTGCCTCCCGGACCAGCTCCACCGCCTCGCCTGTGCTGATATGCTGGATGCTCAGATCCGCCCCTGTTCCCTCGGCGATCCGCAGATCTCTCTCTACCATGAAAATCTCCGCTTCACGCGGCGATCCCTCTATTCCAAAATGTACCGAAACCTCTCCGGCATTGATCCCATTGTTCGTGATAAATGCCGGGTTTTCTTCGTGCAGGCTGATCGGTTTTCCCAGCTTTGCCGCCCGCTGCAAAGCCTCCCGCAGCAGTTCTTCATCCATCAGCGGGATCCCGTCGTCCGTAAAGCCGACTGCACCGGCTCCGCTCAGCTCTTCCATGTCGGTCAGCTCCCGTCCCGCCATCTGCTTTGTCACATTGGCACAGCTGTACACATGGATGTCCGTCCGGCTTCCCTTTTCCAGCACGTAGGACAATGTCTCCACATTGTCGATCGAAGGCTTCGTGTTTGCCATCATCACCACCGAGGTAAATCCCCCTCTGGCCGCCGCCCTGGCGCCGCTGTCGATATCCTCCTTATAGGTAAACCCGGGATCCCGGAAATGGACATGTACATCCACCAGCCCAGGCGCCACGATCTGCCCTTTCAAATCGATAACGCGGGTATCCTGCATCTGCTCTTCGTCCTGGCCTGCCGGCGTGATCCGCAGGATGATTCCCTTTTTCTCATCGATCAGGATATTGCGGCCGCCCTCCGTGCCGGTTGCGGGATCGATCAGATATCCGTTCTTTAAATAAAGCATGGTATGAAAGCCTCCTCTGTCTGCTGACTCTGAACCTATCATACCATTCCTGCCTGCACATTGCACGTTCTTTATTCGAACACGACCGGTTTATCGACAAACTCCGCCTTGATGACCACATAGGGGAAGCTGGCGACCGGATTGCTCTTTTCCTCCGGTCCCGGTCCGATCAGATCCGTGTCCAGATAGAGGGCATTCGACGTCTCGTACAGCTCCTTCACCGCCACGCTGTAGCCCCCGGTCGCCTGCATGCCATACCCCACGCAGATATACAGAAATCCCTGATCCTCAAAGGTCAGCTTAAACGCCGTCTGCTTTTTCTCCTCGATCGCGCTCAGAAGCTCTTCCGGAACATTTTCTTCTGCAAGAACGGTAAATTCGAGATCTTTTATCTTCTCCATCGCATCCTGCTTCTGCCCGCAGGCGATCACTGCCGTAGCCATAAAGCAGATCAGACATACGCTCAGCAGTCTTTTCTGATATTCACTTAAACTCATACCCATCCCTCCGTTTTTCGGGAAATAAACGCTTATTACCTAATCTATTACTCTGCCGCGCCGGGTATTCCTATTGATTTATAGGGTGTGAAAAGATATAATAACTACTAAAAGACACCTCAGAAAGGATAGAAACCATGATCCGTTTTATTTTCACCGCACTGTTTGTTATTCTGTTCCTGATCTGCAGCATCCCGCTGCTTCTCATCGAATATATCATCGGCAAATTCAATATGAATGTGAAAAGCCGCAGCTCCCTCGCTATCGTGAACTGGGCGTTCCGCTGCGTGCTGTTTCTTGCCGGGACATCCGTCACGGTGCTGGGCGAGGAGAATGTTCCAAAGGATGAAGCGGTTCTCTACATCGGCAACCACCGCAGCTATTTTGACATTGTGATGACCTACGTCCGCGTTCCCAGGCCGACCGGCTACATCGCCAAGATCGAAATGGAAAAAATCCCGCTCCTCTCCAACTGGATGCGGAATCTGCACTGTCTTTTCCTGGACCGGAACGATATCAAGCAGGGAATGAAGACCATCCTTGCCGCGATCGACAAGGTAAAGGAAGGGATCTCCATCTGTATTTTCCCGGAAGGCACGCGCAACCGCGTTGTCGACACCTTCCTTGAATTTCACGAGGGAAGCTTCAAGATCGCGGAAAAGACGGGATGTCCGATCATTCCCATGGCGATCTACAATGCGGGAAGCATCTTCGAGGACCATATCCCCAAGATCCGCAAGACGCATGTCATTATCGAATACGGCAAGCCGATCTACACAAAGGATATGGACAAAGAGGCTCGCCGCCATATCGGTGCGACCGTTCAGGGCGTTATCGAAGAAATGTATTTCAAGAACAAAGAGCTGGCGCTCAAGGATTGAGAACCGCGCTCATCATCAGAATCAGCTCGGCGTCCAGATTTACCTGGTTCATGATCCCCAGCTTTTCGTCGATCTCCTGATAGCTCTTTTTGCCGACTCCGTCCACATAGCTGATCGCCTCCGGGTTTCTGCCAAGGAAGTAGTGCAGATGATTTTCCAGCACCGTCGTATATTCATGGTTGGTGATAATATGATCCACCACCGCAAGACGCGCAACGTCCGACAGAAGCCCGCTGCAGTCTTTCTCATTCTTTTCCCTGTTTACCAGAAACTTGGACGTCTTGGATGCGTAAGAGATCTGCTCCGCATCTCTGAGAAGCTCCTTGATCAGACTGTCGCACACCTTCACATCCACCTTCTGCTTCGTCGAAAGATACGTCGTCACTCCCCACAAAACCGCATCCTTACTCATATCCGGCTTAGAGTACTGCACAAGATACTGCTGGATCGCATTGTGATACCCATACGCCCCGGTCGCCCGGTACAGCTCTGTCGCCGCAAAGAAATACTCCTCCTGCTCAACGTCCTCCGGATACTGCTGTGCGTAGCGGTACGCCCGGTCTGCCGCCTTCAGGCACTGGTTGGCATAGTTCCAGTCATAGCTCTGATACAGGTAGCTGAACTTTGCCATCGTCGCCGCAAACCGTATGGTAGCGTCCATGTTGATGCTGTCCACACAGACGAGCGTTCCTCCTGTCGCGCTGTCCACCGTGCTGACCGACGCATAGACCGCCCCGCTCTTAGGATTCTGCATCTTGAGAAGCCAGTCCGCCTCATATTTGATCTCATCCAGAAGATCAGGAATCTGATTCCCGCTCTCCGGTATTCCCGCCTCATCGTCAAACACCGCCGGGTACAGCTCGTACGCCAGCAGAAGCATGTTGATCGTCTCACACGCCTTCGCCACGTCCTTGCCGCCGTTTTCATCCATATGCCAGCCGCCGGAAACATCCATTTTCACAGAAGCATCCTCCTTGAGCTGCGCCTCCCTCGTATGGCAGGCATTGTGCGCCGCCGCGCCCGCATACTCGGACGAGAGCACCATCCCGCAGCGGTTGAGGTAATACTGCCTGCAGGCGGTATCAAACAGTCCCCGGTAGGGATCCTCCTCGATTACGAAGGAATAGGACTGCCCCACAACCTCCGAGCGCAGATAGTATTCTCCTGCTCTGGTAAAATCCGAAAAATCACCATAGCTTATGTATGTGCCGCTCGCCTCATCGAAGCCTTTCTCCTCGGTTCTGCCCGTGTACACGCTCTCACCGGTCTGCGCATCGATGATCTCAAAGTCGCCCGGAAGATCCTCCCCTTCCAGAATGGCAACCTTGTTGCTCTCCGCGGCATACCCGAGCTGATCCACCAGGATCGCCGGCCGGCTCACCGGCACCTCATAGTCAAATTCCGGCGTCAGCCCCAGCGTGGTGATCTCTTCCTCATGGCTCTTCGTCCCCTCCAAAAGACCGGAGGCGGAATATCCGCAGCCGGTCAGGAGCGCGCCTGTAAGGAACATCAGCCCGGCTCTCTTTGCCTTTATTCTGTTCTTCTCATTTGTCCGTCCTGTTCGCATCGCGCTGTTTCCGTCTCTTAGTCTGTATCTGCTTTACTTGGATCCTCATCATAATATACCACGTTTCCTTCGATAATGGTATATAAAGTCTTGGTAAAAACCTCCATCGGATTGCCGTCAAAGATCGCCACATCCCCGTCTTTTCCGACGGCAAGGCTGCCTACCCTCTCGTCGACTCCGCAGATCTTCGCCGCGTTGATCGTGATCGCGCGCATCCCTTCCTCCATAGACATTCCCGCCTTCACGGCAAGTCCGGCACAGATAGGAAGATACTGGATCCTGGAAACCGGATGATCTGTGGTGATCGCGGTAAGGATCCCGGCGCGGCTGAGCAGTCCGGCTGTCTTGAACGCCATGTTCTGCACCTCTATCTTGTTGCGGCTTGCCATATCCGGCCCGACGATCGCCGGATAGCCTGCCTCCAGCAGTTCCTCCGTGATCAGATGGCCTTCGCTGCAGTGATCGAGCGTCATGCGCACGCCGAACTCCTTCGCGATCCTGACGGCGGTCAGAATATCGTCCGCCCGGTGCGCATGGGCTTTGAGCGGAATCTCGCCTGTGAGCACCGGGAGCCAGCACTCGTAGCGAAAATCCTTTTCCGCCTCCGGATCAGACGCCTGACGCTTCTGATACTGCTTCGCCCTGGTCAGCTCCTCCCTAAGCATGGATGCGATCGCCATCCGCGTTGACGGCGACTTGTCCATCCCGGAATAATTGACCTTGGGATTTTCTCCAAACGCGACCTTCATCGCCGCAGGAGCCTTGACGATCATCTTATCGATACATCTCCCATGCGTCTTAAGAAAGGAGAACTGCCCTCCGACAACGTTAGAGCTGCCGGGGCCGATCATGGCGGAGGTGATCCCCGCCCGGATCGCATCTGTGAAGGCGGCGTCCATCGGATTGATCGCATCAATGGCGCGAAGCTGCGGGGTGACAGGGTCGACCGTCTCGTTGCAGTCGTCTCCCTCCATCCCTTTCTTTTCCTCCGTAATGCCCATATGACAGTGCGCTTCGATCAGACCCGGCATGACCAGATTCCCACCGGCGTCTATCACCTGTACTTTATCGTTTTCATAGAGCTGCCGCTTGTCGCAGGACGCCATATCCCCGATCGCCACGATCTTGCCCTGTTCAATTTCCAGATAACCGTCCTCGTAGTCCTCTTTCTCCATGGTTCTGATCTTTCCGTGTATGATTACCAGCATATCTGTCTCCCTTTTGCGCCATTTTTCATATTATTGCAGACTGCTCATCGGATTTACCGGTTCTCCGTCCTTTGTCAGCTTGAGGTACATATTGCTGCCCTCCACGCTGTAATACTTGGTAGGAGAAGCCACTGTCGCGATCGGATCTCCCGTCGCCACATAACCGCCTTCCGATACGGTAATGTTCTCAAGCTGTCCATAGGTCAGTTCGTAGCCGTTTCCCAGATCCATCACCACATGGTTTCCGATCATCGGATCATATCCCACCGAAACGATCCTTCCGTCGGCAGCCGCCGCGATATTCTCTCCCACCGGCGCTGCGATCACGATCGCCGGATTGTACTTATACTGCTCCAGCGTAGGGAAGTAAACCGTCTTGTCCATGCTGAAATTGATCAGGACGTCGCCCACGACTGGCCATACCAGCCCCTGCTCCTCCTGAAAGTTGAGTGCCGGCTGTACCGTTGTGGAGATTGCCTCCGCTGTATCCTGCTCCTGTACGGCGCTTGCGGTGTCCTTCTTTTCGTCGAACATGCCTTCCTCGTTTTCCTCGTCCCCAGTCATCTCCGTTTTGTTATCCTTTTCCTGCGTTTTGCTCTCGGAGCTGTCCGTCGGCTGTTCGTCCTTATCCTTCTTGTCCTTTGCGTCCTTCTGCTTTGCCGTATCCGTGTTCTCCACGTTCAGCGAGTTGGCCTCCTGATAGCTGGGATCATAGTCGAGATCATCGGTTCCCACCTCTGCAAAAAGCGTGTCCAGATCCTCTCCGGGCATCAGTGCGTCCGCACTTTCCCCCGTCCCTTCCTCGATCGCCTGCAGATCCACAATGTAATCCTGTTTCTGGGCGCGGTTGTTTCCTTTGATAAAGATTCCGGTAACTGTGAGTGCGGTGAGCACCAGCACAGAGGATGTCAACATCACAATACGTTCTTTTCTAGCGCTGTTTCTATTTTTTCTATACATCATAAATGCCTCCTGTTGTATTTATGATGTTAGTCTTTCCCAGTTTTTTCTCCTTATTCAATTTTCGCCAATTCTGTTCCCTGAAAAAAATATTTCAGGATTTCTCCGTAGTTCTCGCCGTTGACGGCGAGCCCGTTCGCCCCATACTGGCTCATGCCGAAGCCGTGCCCGCTGCCGCTGACGCAAAAGGTCACCTCCGTTTGCCCCATCTCCATTTCAAAAGCGGCAGACGGCAGTCCAAACGCCCGCCGGAATGTCTCTCCGTCGCAGACCGTCCCTCCTGCATCCCACTCTACCTGCGTCACATACTGCGCGCTGTCCCTGCAAAGCCGGGGGACCTCCCAGCTTTCCTCCGGCATATCCTCCCCGGAGAGCAGACCTCTCAGCAAGGCAAGATACCGCTCCTTCGAAACCACGACCCGGTTTTCATAGGCGACCGCCGCGCGATCCTGTGTCACCACGGCTCCCGACAGATAAGGATACTTTTCCGTTCCCCAGACCTCGCCGACATTTCTGGTCTGTCCGCTGCTGATCTGGAAATAGGGCGCAAGGATCGGTTTTCCCTCATAGCACAGATAGATCCCCGCCGTCTCCTCCACCGCGCTGCGGTATCGGTCCAGCGCTTCCTCCTGCGCCTCCATCCGATACCACCTCTCCATCCCGGCGCCGTCCACACAGACGTCCGGTGTATCCTGTTCCTTTGCCTTTCGCATAAAGTCTGTCCGCAGCAGGACCGCCTGTGCCTTCATGCACTCCGGCTCATAGGATTCTGGGATGCAGCCCGCGAGCTGATACACCAGATATTCCTCCATCGGCAGTCTCCACGTTCCCCATTCCATACGGATCTGTGCCTCGTACGCCTCCTGCTTTTCTTCGGCACACAGCCGCGGGGTGTCCTCCCCCACCTGTCCGAAGAGACACGCACACACATACGGCAATAAAAAAACAAACAAAAGTCCCGCCGCCATTTCCCGGATCAGGAATGGCCTGTCGCTCCTTTTGTCTGTTTTATATTTGACGATTCTATTCCATTTCATACGGCGCACCTCGCAAAAATAATGTATGAGATGCCCGGTCCGTATTAGAACTCTAAAATAACTATCTTGCCAGATCCAGGTGCTGCACCGTGGACGTCATGCCGTTTTCATACAGAAAAATTCCAGTCTTGCGTATCATCGCAAGATTTTGGTTATCCTCCTCCGAATTCAGCGCATACTCTGTCGAGACGTTTGACAGGCAGATCGCTCCGATTCCCAGATCCGAGAGGTGGTACAGCTTATCCTGTCCCTCGTCATCCTTTGTCCAGATCAGGAGCTTTTCCCAGATGGGGTCTCCCTCGTCGATCCAGCCGTTTCCGTCCTCATCATACTGTGCAAGGTCTCCAAACCCGTCTCCGGATTTCGTTCCAAAGAGCTCGCTCCCGTCTCCTATCACACCGTCTCCGTTGCGATCCAGCGCCAGGAATCCGCTCCCCTTTTTCAGCAATGAAATCTCCTCCTGCGTGCCGTCGCAGTCCAGATCAAAAAAGAACTTCTGATCGGACACCTGCGCCACATCGCTATCCAGGTTGATCACCAGCGGATCCAGATACGAAATCTGCCCCTCTGTATGCGTCTCCCGGTAATACTGCTCAAAGCTGCGGCTCATGGTACATTCCAGATTGAAGGAAATCTCCCTTCCGTCTGCGGTCTTTACAACCCCGGTCGTGGAAAAGGCTGTGCACTCCTCTTCCCGGTAATAATACTCGTCCGTGACCTGATTCAGGGAAAAGACCGGCGTGTTTGCCGGAATCACATCCTGTCCCATCGCGTTCCGTATCTCCTCCGTAAGATCCCCGTTTCTCCTGCTTCCGAAGATCATCTCCAGAAGAAACTGCGCGCAGCGCTGTTTGATCGTAAACGACGGATCTTCCCTGCTGGCAACGCCCGGCGATACGCGCCCTGTATTGACAAGACTCCTTAAATGCGCCGCAAAATCCGTTGCATCCGCATCATTCTTTTTCGCCGCCTGCGCCTGCTGCCCGGCATCCTTCAGATCGGTGTTTCCATCCTTCAGGCTGTCCGAAAGATCCTTCCTGCTAAGCGCGCCAAGTCCCAGCATGAGCGTTTTCTGACTGCTGTTCTGCATCTGGTAGGAACGATAGTTTCTGGTTGATCCCATTTTCACTGTGGCGGAATCTATTCTCACACGTCCCTCCTCTTGTTCAAATCCGTTTTATGCCTGCCTGTGCACCTGTCCGCGGCTTCCATGCCGCGTGGCCTCCATAAAAAATCTGTTCTGACGAACATTTTTCTATCGCATAAAAAAGATGGCGTTCCGCAAGAAAATCCTTTTCTCTTAAAACACCATCCATGGTTTCAAACAATATCATATTCATTCCGGAATTATCTGGCCTGGATAGTTCCGTCCTGTACATAGTATATCGGACACATTTTCTGTTTCTTAACCGCCTATTTACAATATGCCGCATACATGGCGCTGATCTGGTTCTCGTTAAGCAGTTCATTCCAGATCCGGACCTCGTCATAGCTGGCGGCGAACAGCTCGTCAAAGCAGTTGATCCCGAGATAAACATGAATGTCTCCCCCGGTCAGATCCATGCGCGAGACAGCCGCCGATCCGATCATCTCACTGTTCAGATACAGGTAGCCGGTGATCTTACTGTCGTCCTCCTCGTTCACCTGGGACGCATCCACGCACACCGTGATATAATTCCACTCATCCAGCCCCAGACAGTCCTTGTCCTCGAGGGAGGGCCTGATCTCGCAGGAATTGCTTCGTTTCTGGTTCACCGTGTTGAACACGGGAGCGACCGTGTTCCCATCCTCGTCTGTCTTTTTATTAAAAGAAATATAGTTCTCGGCTCCTTCTTCGTTCAGCATATCGGAGCCGATCGCCAGAAACGGCGACCAGTCGCAGAGTTCCTCCGCCCGAAACCAGAAAGAGATCGTATAGGAATCCGCCAGCTCCTGCACCCCCAGCAGCTCCACGCCATAGCTTCCGTCCAGATACAGCGCGCTTCCTTCCACGCCCTCCGTAAAGCAGGACGACAGCGTATCATCCTGTCTGGGATAGGTTCCGTCATTAAAGCCGCCCACATCGCCGTCCCGCGTCACCACCACAGCCTGATCCATCGTTCCGTTGAAGCTGTAGCTGTAATCCGCATGCGGCACCGCGCTGATGACCGTATCCGCTATGATCTCCTTCGTCGTCTGTACCGGATCCGGTTCCTTCTCTCCCATCCCCGCAGCCGACAATAAATAATCTCCATTCTGCAAAAAGTCCTGTTTTGTCTTTTCCTCCGCCGCTTCCTTCTGCCGCTGTTCCTGTGTCCGCCCGGTCGCCGCACCGATCGCAAGCACAACGATCCCCGCCACGAACGCAGTAAACACACCCAGCGCCAGCAGCCGCCGGAGTATTCTACCTTCTCTCCATCGCTTCATATAACCCCTGTCATAATGATGTGGCTGCATCCGCAGGGAATACAGCCACAAGCCTTCCTCTAACCTTCTACGCGGTTGTAATTGATCAGACACCCCTTGAGAATGATCTGCCTCTCCTCGTCTGTCAACTCACCCAGTCTTAATTCAAAGCCTTCCAGTTTACCTTCTTCTACCGATACCTTATATGCCTTGATCACATCCTGTTTCTCTTCCACTGCCTTTCTGATGTCTGGCAGGAAGAGGTAATCCAGATTGTGGAACGGTAATTCTCCCTCCTTGATCAGGAAAGGAAGCATACCCCAGTTGATCAGATTGGAACGGTATCTCTTTGTTGCGTATTCATTGGCAATATTTGCCCATCCACCAAGTACCTTCTGACAGCTTGCTGCCTGTTCCCTGGCAGAACCATCACCCGGTTTTACTGCAAAAATGGTGGAACCGAATCCTGTATTTTCATGCGATGCGTCTGCAAAAGTCTTCTTTATCACACTCATGACCGGTTTTACATCCGGGTGTACCTGACACGGATGCTCGCCGTTCATTCTGGCTTTCTCCGCTCTCTGGATATCCTTGGCGCGTCCCACGTACTCCGGGTCTTTTCTGGACAGGGTAAACTCTGCCAGTCCAAGCGGATTGGAACGGTAAGAAGATGTCTCCCCGGAAGGAATCAGCTCGTCTGTCGTCGTTACCGGGTCGTGGATCTCGGAAACCACACGAAGTACCAGATTCTCCGGCAGTGCCCCCATAGCAGGCCAGTCCTTGATGTTCGGACCAAACTGGATCTCTACGCTGTCGTCTGCCACGCCTTTGGAGTCAAAGACACGGTTTGCATAAATATTAGCATCAAAATGGTACTGGTATCTGCCAAGTTCGCCATCAAAATCGGTTGCCGGTGTAAGCACACCCTTGTTGGCTGCGGTTGCCGCAATAGAACGGGCATCCATCAATGCTACTGATGCGATCTGACCATTCTGTAACTTGGAACCCTCTCTGTTCGGGAAGTTTCTGGTGGAGTGGCGGATACTGAAGGCGTTATTTGCCGGGGTATCTCCTGCACCAAAGCAAGGACCACAGAACGCAGTCTTCATAACCGCTCCGGTCTCCATGATGGTTGCCGCACAGCCATTTTTGATCAGCTCCATATATACTGGCATAGACGCCGGATATACACTTAATGTAAATCCATCGGCCCCGATGTAGGAACCTTTCAGGATGTCTGCTGCCGCACAGATATTTTCAAAACCACCGCCCGCGCAGCCTGCGATAATACCCTGGTCTACCATGAACCTGCCATTTACGACCTTATCCTGTAAGGAGTACGGTACGGCGCCGTCCAGACTTACCTTGGCACGTTCCTCTACATCATGGAGAATGTCTTTTAAGTTTGCATTTACTTCATCGATCGTATAGGTATTGCTCGGGTGGAACGGCATCGCGATCATCGGTCTTATCGCTGATAAGTCAACCGTGATCATACCATCATAATATGCCACTTCTCCCGGATTTAACTCTTTATATTCTTCTACCCTTCCATGAATATCATAGAATTCTTTGATCTTCTCGTCTGTTTTCCAGATGGAAGAAAGACAGGTAGTTTCTGTCGTCATAACATCAACGCCGATACGGAAATCTGCGCTCAGAGCGTCAACACCAGGACCTACGAACTCCATAACCTTGTTCTTCACATAGCCATTGGCAAATACCGCACCGATGATCGCCAGTGCCACGTCCTGAGGTCCTACCCCTTTTACCGGCTCCCCGGTCAGGTACACACCTACAACGCCCGGCATATTGATATCGTATGTCTGGGACAATAACTGTTTTACCAGCTCGGGACCACCTTCGCCCATTGCCATCGTACCCAGCGCACCATATCGGGTATGGGAATCGGAACCGAGGATCATCCTGCCGCCGCCTGCCAGCATTTCTCTGGCAAACTGATGGATGACTGCCTGATGTGGTGGTACATACACACCGCCATATTTCTTGGCACAGGTCAGTCCAAACATGTGATCATCTTCATTAATAGTTCCACCAACTGCACACAAACTATTATGACAATTTGTAAGTACATATGGAATTGGAAATTTCTCAAGTCCAGATGCTCTTGCAGTCTGTATAATACCTACGAATGTGATATCGTGTGATGTAAGCTTATCAAATTTAATCTGGAGCTTCTCCATATTGCCGGATGTATTGTGCTCTTTTAAAATTCCATAAGCAATAGTATTTGTCTTTGCTTCTTCAATATTTACGTCTTTCCCTGTTTTGCTCTTAACTTCAGCCACTGCCTCAGGACCATTAATTACAACATCTTTGCCCTGAACAAGATAGGCTCCGTTCTCGTACAACTTCATGTGCCTTACCTCCATTTACATGTTAATGTAGATTATACCATTATAAAAGATATTGTGGCAATAAATAAATCCCCATCTACGTTAATTTCGAATGTTCCGCCCATTAAATTCGTCAAATTCTTGGCAATTGACAGTCCAAGACCGCTTCCTTCCGTCGTTCTGCTGGTTTCTCCACGGACAAACCTCTCTGTGAGGTCATTTATATTCTCGCCCTCTTTTACCTGAATCAGATTAGCAGATATATTCTTGATTGAAAAAATGGCCCTGTTTTCCTCAGTCGTGAGCTCAACATAAACCCTTGTTTTCTCCATCGCATACTTAGCAGCATTAGTATAAAGATTCTCTATTGCACGATAAAGCTGCCTTCCGTCAGCTTCTACATAGATAGACTGTGATGGTAATTTGGTAACAATCGTAAGATTTCTCTCCTCAAATCTCTCATTGAACTCTCCACCTGTCTGGTACAACAGCTCAACAAGGTCTATCTTCTGAATATCAAGTTTTATGTTACCGGTGCTGATTTTGGAAGCCTCCACCAAATCTTCCGTAAGCTGCTTAAGACGCTGTGA
>OIZL01001050.1_pt1 | contig 16732 bp, 15 predicted proteins | sample 1588541 | NCBI WGS metagenome assembly OIZL01 (sample SAMN03283285) | human gut metagenome | biome: human-associated habitat; material: feces | host: Homo sapiens | place: Peru | collected 2012 | reverse complement strand
CGCATGTTTTTTTCTCCTCTCTATTTTGATCTGTGGGAATTATATCCACGAAGATAATCGCTATTATTTTTAACTATTTGTGGTAATTTTTCTATATTGATATTTTCATCTTTGGAATCTCTTCTTCCAATATCAGAAAGTAAATCTTCTGGATATAATTCTTCTACTAAAGACTTATCAATAGTTTTTCTTTCAATCGATCTTGCTATGGCTATAGTTAATCTTTCGGGTATTTTTCCTTCACATAATATTGACATTATGGTATTTGCTATTTCGGTATAACCATAATTATATGATATTAGGTCATATTTACTTAATTCAGTTTCTGGAGATATGGTATTAATTCCAATAATTCTACCTAGCATTCCATCTTCAATATATTTTCCATTACCTTTTGTTTCATAATTGATTTCTTTCTGTTTTTCTGCATTATGTTGTGTTTCAATTTGTCCTGCTTTCATTGAAAATACATCATTATGGTTTGGAGTTTTTTTGTTTTTAAATTTGTTTGAATAACATGTTGTTACTTCTATGTTTGTCATAATATTTTATCCTTCTTTCTTTATTTTTTTATTTCTATTAGTTCATATGTTTCTAAAATATCGTTTTCTTTAATATCGTTAAAGTTTTCAATAGTTATACCACATTCTAAACCTTGTTTTACTTCTTTTGCTTGATCTTTTTCTCTAGCTAAAGATGCTATGATTGAATCATTTACAACAATACCATCTCTTATTACTCTGACTTTAGAGCCTCTTTTAATGACTCCTGATGTTACATATGATCCTGCTATAGTACCTACTTTAGAAAATTTGAATAGTTTTCTTACTTCTGCTGTACCTGTTACTTCTTCTTTATATTCTGGTTCTAGTTTTCCTTTAAGGGCGGCTTCCATTTCTTCAACGACTTTATAAATGATATTATATAGTCTTATATCTATTCCTTTATCTTTAGCTATTTCGACTATTTTATGTTCTGGCCTTATATTAAAACCAATTATGATAGCATCAGAAGCTTCCGCTAAAATAACATCACTTTCTGTTATGTTACCGATACCACTTCTAATAACATTTATTTTTATTCCTTCAACATCTAGTTTTAGTAATGAATTTTTTACTGCTTCCTCGCTACCTTTAACATCCGCTTTTAAAATGATATTTATTTCTTTTTCGCCAGCTTCTTTTCTGTTAAATAAGTCATCTAAAGATATTTTACTCTTTGGTTTGTTTTCTTTTTCTTTAGCGATTATTTTTCTTTCTTCCGCTACTTTCTTGGCTTTCTTTTCGTTTTCAAAAGCCATAAATTTATCTCCTGCTGAAGGACTTTCGGATAATCCTGTTATAGATACTGGCATAGAAGGTGATGCTTTTACTAAGTTTTCACCTCTATCATTTTTAAGAGTTCTTACTCTACCTGAGATAGTTCCTACAACAATTGGATCTCCTAATCTTAGAGTTCCATTTTCTATTAATAGGTTTGTTATTACTCCAGATGATTTATCTATTTTTGATTCAATAACAGTACCTGTTGCATATCTATCTGGATTGGCTTTTAACTGTTCTATCTCACTTATTAATAATATTCTCTCTAATAGGTCATCTATTCCTTCACCTGTTTTAGCGGAGATATTTACGAACATTACATCTCCACCCCATGCTTCTGGTTGAATTCCATTATTTGACATTTCTGTTAGAACTCTTTCAACATTGGCATCTGGTTTATCTATTTTATTTACCGCTACAATGATTGGCACTTTGGCAGCTTTGGCATGGTCTATTGCTTCTTTTGTTTGAGGCATTACGCCATCATCTGCTGCTACTATTATTATAACAATATCAGTAACTTTAGCTCCTCTAGCACGCATTTCAGTAAATGCTGCATGTCCCGGTGTATCGATAAAAGTTATTTTTTTACCTTTATAATCTATTTGATAAGCTCCTATAGCTTGAGTTATTCCTCCAGCTTCGCCTTCTGCAACACTAGTTTTTCTTATGGTATCTAATAATGTTGTTTTTCCATGATCAACATGTCCCATAATGGTTACTACTGGTGGTCTTTCCTTTAAATCTTCTTCTTTATCAGTTATTTCTAACTCTTCAAAGTTTACTTCATCCATTGTGCTTTCTTTTTTTAGAGTTTTATTGTAGTCTGATACTATTATTTCTGCTGTATCAAAATCAAGTGATGCATTTATTGCCATCATCATACCTAGAGTCATTAGCTTTTTAATTACTTGGGCTGCTGGAACACCAAGAGAATCAGCTAATTGTGCTACTGTCATATTATCTTTATATAAAACGACATCATCTTCACTAGCTGCAATATTTGATTTTAATTTTTCTTTATGTTTATACATTTCTTTTCTTTTTTCTTTAAAATCATTCTTATTTGTAGGTTTAGCAGTCTTTTTCTTCTTAGCTTTATTTTCTTCTTTTATTTGTTCTTCATAAGATTCTTCTATATCTTCTAATTCCTCTAGCTCTTCTAATTCTTCTGTACTTTCTTCGGATGGCTGGATACTTGCTAATTCGTTATCTAGGATTATGATATCATCATCAGATAACATGTCATCTTCTTTTGACACTTTGATATCTAATTTGTTACATAATTCTAATATTTCTTTTACTGTTACTCCTACATCACTTGCGTATTCGGATACATTCATCATATGTACCACCTCCTAATTATTTTTGATTATTTCTTCGATACTTTTATATACCTCTTCACTTATTTTGGCTTCTAGAACTCTTTCTAAGATTTTTTTATCTTTAGCTTTCTTTAATACTTCTATATCTTTTTTGATATAAGCTCCTCTACCAGAAGATTTTCCAGTTATATCAAATGATATATTTCCATATTTATCTTTTACTATTCTAAGAAGATCACTCTTTGGGAGCCTCTCATTAGTTACTACGCATCTTCTTAGAGGTGTTTTTTTCATATTATGCACTTTCTTCTTCGCTATCATCTTTAGTTGTATATACTACTTCGTCTTCTAACATAGCGCTTTCACTTTTTACTTCAATCTTATAGTGAGTTAAACGAGAAGCTAATTTTACATTTTGTCCTTTTCTTCCTATGGCTAATGAAAGATTTTTATCATTTGCTAAAGCAAGTGCTTCTTTCTTATTCTCATCTTTTATAGTTACTTTTAGTTCTTTAGCAGGACTTAGTGCATTGGCAATAAACTTAACTGGGTCTTTATCGTATAGCACTACATCTATTTTTTCACCATTTAATTCTTTTAGAACTGCTCCTATTCTTCTTCCTTTTTCACCAATTACTGCTCCTATTGGGTCAACATTATTATATTCAGTGTAAACGGCTATTTTTGTTCTACTTCCTGCTTCTCTTGCTACTGAGTATAGCATTATTGTACCATCGGATAATTCTGGTATTTCTATTTCTAATAGTCTTTTTACAAAACCATAGTGACTTCTAGAAAGCATTATAAACGGTCCTTTTGGCCCAATTTCTAGTTTTGATACATATACTTTTACAGAAGAGCCCATTACTAATTTTTCTCCTGGTATTATTTGGTCTTTTGGCAAGATACCACTTGCTCTTCCTAAATCAACAAAGTAATTCTTTTGGTCTTCTCTTGATAGTGTTCCAACCATTAGTTCACCATCTTTATCTTGGAACTCTTCTGATATACTTTGCTTTTCGGCTTCTTTTACTCTTTGTACGACGATTTGTTTTGCTGTTTGTGATGCTACTCTACCAAAGTCTTTTAGTGGTAGTTCTTTATCTATTATTGTTTCTCCTAATTCGATTCCTTCTACTTCTTTTGAAGCATCTTCTAATGAAACTTCTAACTCTGGATTTTCTACTGTCTCTACTACTGTTTTGTATGAGTATACTTTGATATTTCCTGTTACATCATCTACTTTAGCCATTACATTTGTTAAACCTTCATTTTTCTTGTAGGCTGCTGCTACTCCTTGTTCCATAGCCTCTACTACTACTTTTTTATCTATTTTCTTTTCTTCAACGATTGCATCTAGTGCTTTCATAAACTCTTTCATTTGTTTACTATTCATTTTTTATCTTCCCTTCTCTTTTGTCGATACATCTAATGTGTATGATTCTTTTATTGGATCCTCTCTATCTAGTATTGGATTAATTATATTTGTTACTTCGACACATTTATCTATATCTATTATTTCATCTCTATCTATTACTATTCTTAAATATAGATTATTGTCTTCTTTTGCTAGTTCAATACTATCTATCCTTACTCCTACTTCTTCTACTGGTTTTTCTAACATTTCTTTTATTTGCTCTTCTATTTTCATCTTTTCCTCCTAATTAATATATATAAAAGAGTGGATTTTTATGCCACTCTTTCTTCAAGACAGTTATATTATAGCACAGGTTTACTGTAAATACAAGGTATTTTTTTGTTTTTTATTGCTGGTTTTTTAATATGGAGACTGTTATACTCCATATTTTACTTTGAAGACCTTAGGCTTCAAAGTGGAGTGGGAAACTACAGGTTCACACTCTTTTAGAAGAATATGAAAAAATCATTTGCTTTTTTACTTATTTTATTGTATAATTAGTAGGCAGTGGTTATTCTTTAAATTCAATATTTTAATTTTATTTTTTAACGAGAAAATATTTATGAAAGGAGAAATTAAATGAATACAAAGATTATTCCCCTAGGAGGTATGGGGGAAGTTGGTAAAAACATGTATGTTGTTATGCATGATGATGAAATTATTATTGTTGATTCTGGTGTTATGTTTCCTGATGATGATTTACTTGGTATTGATTACGTAATACAGGATTATACTTTTTTAAAGGAAAATGAAAGTAAGATTAAGGCTCTTATTATTACCCATGGACATGAGGACCATATTGGTAGTATTCCGTTTCTTTTACAATCGGTTACTATTCCAAAGATTTATGCTCCTAGTAACGCTAAGGAACTTATTGATAAGAAATTAGAGGAGAGAAGTATCGTCTATAAAGATATGGTTATTTATGACGAAGACACTGTAATTAAGACTAAATATTTTAATATTGAATTTTTTAGAACTACTCACTCTATTCCTGATTCACATGGTCTTGCTATTGACACTCCTGATGGAGTTATTGTTATGACTGGTGACTTTAAGTTTGATATGACTCCTATTGGTCCTATGGCTAATTTACATAAAATGGCTAGAATTGGTGAGAAAGGTGTTTCGGTACTTATGAGTGACTCTACTAATGCGATGAGTCCTGGTACTTCTCTTAGTGAGAGTGTTGTCGATGAGAATCTTAAAGAGATTTTTGCTACTTATACTAGTAATAGAATTATTTTAGCAACTTTTGCTTCGAATGTTTATAGAATTAAACATATTATTGAAACTTGTAAGAAAAATAATAGAAAGATTGCTTTATTTGGTAGAAGTATGGAAAATATGGTTGATATTGCTCTTAAATGTGGATACTTTGAGGATAAAAGTATTATTATTACTGCTGAAGAGGCTAATCATTTGAAGCCTGGTGAGGTATGCCTTCTATGTACTGGTAGTCAGGGTGAACCGCTAGCGGCTTTATCTAGAATTGCTGCGGGTACTCACAGACAAATTAGTTTAATGCCTAATGATATTGTAATATTTTCTAGTTCTCCGATTCCTGGTAATACGGCATCGGTTTCAAAGACTATTAATAAACTATACAAGAAAGGTGTTAGAGTATTTACTAATGCAATGAGTGAGATTCACTCTTCAGGTCATGCTAATCAGGATGAACTTAAACTTATGATTAGGTTGTTTAAACCAAAATATTTTGTTCCTTATCATGGGGAATTTAGAATGCTTAAAAAGCACACAGACTTAGGTGTTATGTGTGATATTCCAAGGAGAAATACTTTTGTTTTAGAAAATGGTGATGTTCTCACTCTTGAAAAGGGTAATCTTCATAGAGATGGGAAAGTACAGGCTGGTGAAGTCTATGTTGATGGCTCAAGAATCGGTGATGTTGGGTCCGCTGTTATAAAGGATAGAATCCTTATGAGTACAAATGGTATTTTGGTTATTATTGCTAATATTGATATGCAAAAGAAAATCTTGATGGGTAGTCCAGCAATTACTACTAGAGGTTATATACTAGTTAATGAGAATACTGATTTGATTAGGGATATTCAACATAGTGCTGAGATTATTATTAATAAGGAACTTAAGAAAAAGGTATTTAATTTTAACGATATGAAATCAGAAATTATTAATGGCCTTATTCCTATGCTTTCTGATAAGACTGGTAGAGTTCCTATTATCTTACCTATTGTTATGGGTATTAAGTCTGATAGTCACCAGAGTTCTTCTGATGATAGTAATAACACTTCTAATGAGAGTCATGATGTTAAGACTAAAATTAAGTAATTAATTTATTTATGACATTTAAAAATAACTATTATCCGTAATTGGAAATAGTTATTTTTTCATATTTAGTAGATAAGGTTTTGGCTTATTCCTGCACTTTTGATATTTTATTTATTAGGGAATTATAGAATATCAGATTAGAAAATGAAACTTATTTGTTGGAATATTGCACATATGAACTATTATATATATTTGTATTTATACATTTTTATTTTTTTATATTTATTTATACTTTATACTTTTGTGCAGGAATATTTTTTCGTAAACTTCTTGGTTGATTTTTTTAACTAGAGCGTGATGTGTTGTTACTCTAGTGATTACCTCCTTTTCTTTGGATTTCGCCCATTCTTAGATTCTTAATTTTTTTCTCACATTATTTAATGCTTTCTTTATACTCTTTAAAAATTGCATTAATTTGGTAGGCCTTAATTTCGCATTAATTATACTATGTATTTGCCTTTGATGTCAACTATTTTTTTGCGATTTTTTCTACTTTTTGGATTATTTTTTTGTAGTTATCCACAGGTTATGGGGAAAAACATTTTTTGAAGGGGTATATTGATAATGATAATGGTATGGGAAAGGAAAATGGATTATGAGAAAGACTCCTTTTGGAGGCTTACTCATACTATGATGGAGACAATACTTTGGCTCTATCATACCCTGGAAGACTTGAATTGTGAAAGGCTGAAAGGGAAAAGAAAAAGAAAATATATGTTGTATACTTTCTTATATATGTATATGTTTGTGATTTTATCCTACGATTAATATTTGACCTATTGATAGCATATTTGATGTTAAACTATTTAATTCTTTTAGTTTATCTACTGATGTGTTATATTTTTTGGCTATGGAGTATAGGGAGTCGCCTTTTTGTACTGTATATGTCGTCTCTAGTGGAGTACTTGATGGTATTAATAGAACTTGACCGATGGATAAGAGATTGCTTGTTAGATTATTTAATTCTTTTATTTCATCTATTGTTACATTATATTTTTTGGCTATGGAATATAAGGAATCGCCTTTTTTTACTGTGTAACTGATTCCTTCATCTACTGATGGAGATGCTGCTGATTCATTGCTTGGTAATTTTAGTACTTGACCAATGGATAGGATATTTGTGGTTAGCCCGTTTATTCTTTTTAATTCTTCTACTGTGGTATTATATTTGGCCGCTATCGAATAAAGTGAGTCCCCTCTTTGTACTGTATATGTTGTCTCTGGTAATAATGAACTTGGTATTTTTAGTAATTGCCCTACTGATAAGGTATTTGTGGTAAGCCCATTTAGTCTTTTTAATTCTTCTACTGTGGTATTGTTTGCTTGGGCTATTTTATATAAGGTATCGCCTTTTTTTACTGTATAAAGTGTTTCATCATCTTTATATATTATTTTGCTTGGTATTCTTAGTACTTGACCTATTGATAGGCTATTTGTAGTTAGATTGTTTTCTTTTTTTAGTTCTTCTACTGTTGTCCCTAATTTGGCCGCTATCGAATATAGGGTATCACCTTTTTTTACTATATAGGTATTGGTTACGAGTCCCTCTGGTGGGGTATATGGTACTCCTATGTAAGAAGCGACTGCTGATATGACGGCTTCTGCTAGTTCTTTATAGTTATCTTTTAGAAAATTGGCATCTTTTGTGCTATCTATAAATCCGTATTCTACTATTATCGGCTCTAGAGCACCTGTATTTCGATGAATGAAATAGTAATCTTTGGAGGTATCACTTGGTAGTCTCCTTTGATAATATTTTCTTGTTGTTTGTCCTGCGTTTCCTATGTTTTCTAGAACTCTTTTGGCTAGGGTATCTGGATTTCTTAAGGCATATATGACTTCGGCTCCTTCTCCGCCTCCAGAATTGATATGATTTGATATTAATATTACATCAGATGAGTTTCCAAACTTATTTAGAATTGTATTTACTCTCTCGGTTGGAGATAATGTTGTATCTGAGTCTCTTGTTATGGCTACTGGTACTCCTAATTCTTTGAATCTATCATACATATATTTTGATATTTGGAGGTTATAATCTTTTTCTAGCATATTATTCCCTACGGCACCTGAATCTGTGCCACCGTGTCCTGGGTCTATTACCACTTTTCTTGTGGCTCTATCTTCTTTATTATTCATTTGTTATCACCCTCAAAGTAGTATATGTTTATGTTGTCAAAATGGTTAATTGTACTAGTATTTTTTTGATAATTTTAAAAGAGGTTTTTATTTTCTTTTAACCTCTCTTTTTATGTGGCACTAAATCTATAACTTCACCCTTTGTTTGTTGTTCTTCTAGTGTATAGGCGTCTTTTGGGTCCTCTCCTAGCAAGATATTCTCTATTATTCTTTTTAAATTATTATAGTGTTTTTTTTCAATAAATGTATATTCTTCTTTAGGATGTTCTTTTATTTCTTCTTTTAGACTTCTATAATATTCTTCATCTAATTTATCGTATTTTTTTATTAAGTCTAGGATATTTAATTCTTCTCCTAGTAAATATAATATTTCGTCTTCTGTAAATAAATTGCCGCTACTGGGCTCTTCATAGTTCATATAGGTATGAACTGCTTCGCATATGTTTTCATATAATCTTCTATCTTTGATTTCGTTATATTTATTCCAATTTTTCTGTATTCTTTCTAGTATTTTTAACGATGGATTTAATAGACTTGGATTTGCACTTATGTAGGAAGAAAGCGTCAAGTCATAGTTTGATATTATGTTTATTAGATAGTTTTTTTGTCCTATTTTGATTAGTTCTTCTGGTGTTTTGAAATTATTATGTATTTGCTCTTCTAGATATTTTTCGGATAATATGTCTTTTATCATTTCTTTGGCATAGTAATCTAATACTATTTTGTTGTGATTATATTTATCATATATAAACCAGAAACCTTCTCCTACTTCTCTTTTTATTTTTGGGTCAGTAGATGCTATTTCTTTGACAGATAATAATTCTGTTTTTTCTCTTAAATATTTTGTTCTTAATATTAGTTTATACTTGATATAGTCTTCTGATGTTTTGTCTTTAATTATACTACATAATATTATTAGAACTTCTATTTTATTTAGTTCGTTGTCATTTGATTCTAGATAGGTCTCTACTGCTTGTATTAAAAATGTGTCATCTCCAGGAAAGGCTTCTAGTAGTGATTTGACAAAGTGGTAATTTTGTTTTACTGGTTTTTCTACATAATCATAGAAATTCTTATCTTTGGATAGTAGTATTACTTGGGACATGAACATTGGGTCATTTTCTAATTCTTCTAATGTATAGCCCTCTATATCATTACCATAAATATAACTATATACTATGCTTTTTTTATACTTTTCCATTTTAGTTACTCCTTTTGTTACTTTGATTATAGCATAATTATTGATATGTTGATTATTTAATGATTCTTTTTGACACTAGGTTGACATTTTGTGTAAAGGTTTATTCTTTTGTATGAATTATCTATGATAAGATTTTGTATTTGCCTCATTATATAGTGGGACTTCTTTTGATGTATTAAACTCTACTATGTAATTTTTTCTTAAGGCTAATTTTTCTAAATCATCTATTATTTCTGTTTGAAATGGCATTAGGAGTTCTTTTCTTTGACAATATTTTTCAAAGATGTATTTTATTATTTCTATTTTTTCTGATAGTAACACTGTTTCTATTTCTTTTTTAAAACTTTTTATCGATATTCTATTCATTAGACTATAACTTATTTCATTATATCTTTTATATTAATTTGTATGGTTTCTTCTCCGCCCAAAATTATTGGTTTCTATTACTCCTGCTACATCAATTTTGTCTCCTATTAAGAATTCTAAAGAAAAATGTCCTAAATTAAATCCTATTGCATTTATTACAAAATTGTCATCTTTAAGAGTTAGCTTTAAATGTCTTCCTTCTGAAAGTGCTCTTATGGAATCTATTTTTAGGTTTTTATATACAAATACCGGCATTTTATTTTTCTCGCCAAATGGTTCTAATAATTCCAATTCTTTTATCGTATTTTTGTTTATGTCTTTAGATGTAATTTGTGAATCTATTTTTATAACTGGAATTATTTTATTTATATTTTTCTCTACTGCTATTTCCTCAAATTTTTGTTTAAATGCATCAAACATTTCCTCTTTCAGTGCTAGCCCGACAGCCATTTCATGTCCACCATATTTTTCTAAATACTTACTTGATTCTACTAGAGCTTCGTGTAAATCAAATCCTGGAATACTTCTTCCAGATCCTTTTGCAATAGTGTCTTCATGGCATAATAATATAGTTGGTTTAAAGTACTTTTCAGTTAATTTTGATGCAACTATTCCTATTACTCCATGGTGCCAATTATCTCCGCAAAGCACTATAGTACTTAAACTATCTATATCTTCTTTTTGTAACTCTAATGTTGCTTGTTCAAAAATCTCTTTTTCTTTTATTTGTCTTTGTAAGTTGTATTTATTTAGTTCTGCTGTTATTTCTTTTGCTTCATTTTGGTCATTTGTTAAAAATAACTTTAAAGCTTCTTCTTGATAACCCATTCGTCCACATGCATTAATTCTTGGTGCAACACAAAAAGATATTGTATTGGAATCTATTTTTTTATATCCAGATTCTTGAATAAGCGTCTTTAATCCTATATTTCTTGTTTGTGCTACTAACTTTAACCCTAGCTTTGCAATAACTCTATTTTCATCTACCAAAGGTACTATATCAGATATTGTTCCAACACATACTATATCAAGATATTTCAAATATTCTTTTGGATCTAATCCTAATTTTATCGAAATTGCTTGTGTTAATTTAAAGACTACTCCGGCATCCTGCAAGTCCTCTAAATGGGTATGTATTATCTTTTCTTTTTGCATCAATTATTGCATATGCATTAGGCAAAACATCTAATTGTTCATGGTGGTCTGTTATAATTACATCTATTCCTAATTCATTGCAAGTCTTGACTTCTTCTATTCCGGATATTCCACAATCTACTGTTATCATTAAAGTATATTTTTGCTCTATTATTTCTTGTATTGATTCTTTATTTAAGCCATATCCTTCTTTTAACCTATTTGGAATATAATATCCTGTTTCTAATCCTCTTTCGCTTAAAAATTTCTTTAAAACAGTTATACTGGTAATTCCATCTACATCGTAATCCCCATATATTATAACTTTTTCTTGATTTTCTATTGCTTTTAGAATTCTTTCTACTGCTTTTTCCATATCTGGCATCAAAAATGGATCATAAAAGTCATTTCTCGTTGGATTTAAAAAAGTTTCTATTTGCTTTTCTTCTGTTATTTCTCTATTTACAAGTATTTTTGCAAGTAATTTTGAAATATTGTTTTTTTCAGATATTTCTTTTATTTTTTCTTCATTTGGTTCGTAGTATTCCCATTTTTTATTCATAAATTCTCCCTAAAATAAACATTTGTAATATTATATATCTTTTTATGTTTTTTTAAAAGGGGTTTAGCAGATTTTTTAATTTGTCCTTGTAGGTAACAAAAAAGACAGTTGTTGCTGCCTTTTTGTTTATATTTTAATCTTTACAACTTATTACATCCATGATACATCAAAATCAGTTTTATCTGAAAGTGTTATAGTTACATCTTTTATATCTTGTGATAAGTCTGATAGTGATACTTCATCACAATTTTCTGCTACATCTCCATAATATGATAAAAACATAATCGTAAATGATTGTCCGTCATCATTTGTAGAAAGTAACATTACATTTGTTCCGAGTCAATTTATCATTTTTCATTTTATCTAGCCAAGGTTCAATAGAACAAAGCGTTGAATCGTCTGAACTTGTATAGCATAAGCAAATTTCATTTATATCTGTCAAATATTTGTTTATTTCTAGGTTTTCATCATTGCATAATTCTTTTAAGTCATCTAAAGTTATAGTGTTAGTCTCATTATTTACTTTAGCTAATAACTCTCCAACTGTAAATGAATATGTTTTAGTTTGCAATGTTCCATCGCTTATATTTCCTTTTGCATCTACTGTATATTTGTTTCCTTTTGGGCTTATGTATGTTCCATTAGAACCTGTCCATTCACTTGTTGGCAAGTTACTATCTAGTTTTGTAAAGTTTACTTTCGCATTGTCTCCTATTGCTGCTACTACTGCTGATAATAGTTGCTCTTTTTCAGCTTCTATTAAAGTATTTGTTGTTGCTTCTTGTGCTGTTTTAAATAGCCCTCCATTTAAGGCTACACTTATTGTTACTCCTACTAATATTAACATTACTATTATTGTTATTATTAAGGCAATTAACGTGATGCCATTGGTGTTTTTGTTTTTTAATTTTTCCATTTGTTTTTCCATCCTTTCATATATCTTTTGTTTATGAAAGGATGTTATCATATGACATTTTATTTTTTAATAGTTTTTATGTTTATTTGTAGTTATATATTTTTGATTTTGACTATTTCTTCCTTTGATAGTTCTGTTATTTCCATTATAGTTTCTATTGTCATGTTTTTCTGCAACATTTTTTTAGCTATTTCTATCTTCTCATTTTTGCTACCCTTTTCCATACCTTCTTCTATTCCCATTTTTATTCCTTCTTCTAATCCCTCTTTAACGCCTATTTCTTTTGCTGTCCTTATCTCTGATTTTCTATCCATTATATATTTTTGTCTTAATTCTGCTATTCTTTCTTTTTCTTCATCACTGCTTATGTCTTCTAATGTTTCTATTGCTTCCTTTATTTCTTTTTCTTTCTCTGCCATTCTTTTTGTTTCCTCCCCTTCAGGATTTTCCAAAAATAATATCCACTTTTTTAGTTTTCCATTTTCTAACATTCTGTTTATCTTTGGTATTTCTATTATATGTATCTCTAAGTCCTCTGTCAATATGGTTTTTCCATTTTTGTTATTCATTATTTGCCATTTTGTATGTATTAGTAATTTCTTTAATTTTTCTATTTCATAGTCTAAAAATATTATGCTTATACTTCTATTTAACTTTTTATAGTCCTCTCCTCTATCTATTTGTTTTAAGTATAATTTTGACCAATAAAATAATATCCTTTTTTCTATATCATGATTATTTAATATTTGCATTTCTATATCTATTGGGTTTTTATCATTTATTGTTGCTCTTACATCTATTATTCCCAATTTATCATCTGCTTGATTTCCCCATAAATATGGTGTTTGTTCTAATTCTATTTTTTCTACTTTTTCTTCTATTACATCTTCTATTAATTTTTTTGTTATTCTTTCGTGTTTTTGTTCTCCAAATAGCATTCTAAATACTACATCTATTTTTGGTGATAAGATTTTTTTCATTTAACTCCTTCTTTCGTTTTTATATTTTTTGTATAACAATAAAGCCTTATCACCTCCATATTTAATATTTTTTTGTTTTGGAAATTTTTTGGGAAGAATTTCCCATGAAATTTTTAGATTTTGCAAATTATCATCCTATATTTATATTATTCTACATTTGACATTTTTTTCCTTTTGTTTTGTAAAGTAATTTATAATTTTTTTACCAGATAAAATATGCTTTTGAGGGAAAAAGGGGTCTGTCCCCTTTTTCCCTCTTTTTGTTTTTTCTTATAATTCTAATGAACTTTGTTCTTGCATTGTTTCTATATTAGTTGATTTTACGAGTCCTTCTGATAATGTATATAAGCTATCTCTTATATATATTATTCTCTCTACTTCTTTAGTATAGTTATAATCTGTGTATTCATCTTCTATTTGCATATGTGCAATAGTTCCTTTTAAGGTAAATCCCTCATTTAAGTCTAGTCCATATACTATTGCTCCTTGGAATGTTAGTTTTGAGTTATATTCTCCCTCTTCTTCTCTTATAGAGATAGGGAATGCTATTATGTTTTTTTCTTTTGAGAATAATAATGCTTTATGATTATTTAATATCTCGGAATATGTTCCTTTTTCTCCTATGTCCACTGAATATAGTTCTTTTGGGTTGCTTGGATTGCTTACATCAAATAAAGCCATTTTCATTCCATCTGTAACTACTCCTCCATATTTATTAGTCGTTGTATTTTCTCCAAAACCTATTATATGAGTTTCGTCATATGGATGTAGGTATTTACTATATCCAGGTATTTTTAATTCTCCTAGTACAACAGGGTTTGTAGGCTCTGATAAGTCTATTACAAATAGTGGATCTGTTTGCACAAACGTTACCATATATGCTCTATTTCCCATAAACCTAACAGAATAAATTTTTTCTCCTTTTGCTAAGTTTTCTATTTTTCCAACAACTTCTAGTTTTTCATTTAGAACATACATATTATTAGTATCTGTATCGCTGTTCCAATTATTACTATCTGTTGTTGCAATTCTAAAATAGCCATCTTTTTCATCCATTGAAAATTGATTTAGCACTTCTCCTGGTACACTTCCAACATTTGTATACACAATTTTAGAATCTTCTAGTTTAAATTTATATATATATGTGTCTACATCATAATTATCGTAGTAACCATAAAATATATTATTTTTGTATTCATATTTTACTTTAGTAATATATAAATTATTTTCAGATGAATATATTTCTTCTCCAGCTCCTAAATAGCTTTCTATATTTGCTGGTTCATTGTTATTAATATTAAACCCTGCAATATTCAAATATGAGTTTTCTTCACTATCTGGGAAATAGTATATGTCTGTAAACTCTTTACAATTAAGTTTTTCTGATATACTAGTGTCTAAATATTTTGGCTTATATTCATCTTCGTTAACATTTTCTTTTGTATATTCTTCTGGTAAATTACAATATATATACTTGTTTGCCATAAAATATATATTTTCTCCAATCATTCTTGAAGACAAATAATCTCCTTCAATTTGAACTTCTCTTTCATATTGTGGATTCTCTTTATTTTCAATATTGTATACTTTTGCAATAGTATATAAATCAGGAGACCTATATACCAAATCCAAATCATAATAAACCTCTTTATTTTGATTAGCTTCATAAACTCTTTTTTGTCCAATTATAACTAACTTGTTATTATTTATAAAAATTTCAGCAGATTTTATATTTTCTTTTTCATATTCTATTTCAGACACAATTTGTAATTTTGTTGGATCACTTGCATTTACAATTACTAACTTGTTTCCAGCAGAGTAGTAAATGTAATCTCCATCTGTTTTTACAATATCTGCTTCATCTACACCTTCAACTTGTATATTTGTTTTTGAATAATCACTTCCATCATTTGAAACATTTTCTTTTGTTGTTCCAAGACTTCCAGGACTTTTTACATTATCTTCTGTTGCATTACTAGTAATGTCAAGTGCATCAACTGTTTCATAATAATTGTTTTTTCTATTTTTTAGTATATTATATAATGTTTCAAAATTTTCAACTTTAGGTAGTCCATTGTTTTTTTCTACAGCCACTATTGGCGTTTCTTTGTTTTTATTATTATTTAATGGAATAGCTATTGATATTGCTATTACAAATACAATCAGGGCTGAGGCTACTGTATATATTCTTTTAGTATACGACTTTTTTTGTTTTATTTTACTTAATGTTTCTTGTTTTAATTTATTATCTACTTCAATTTCATTCATAATTTCTGCATAGTCCTTTTTCTTCATTCTTACCCCTCCTCTTCCATTTTTAGTTTTTCACGTGCACGTGCTAAATATGATTTTACGGTATTTTCTTTCATTTTAAGTATTTGGCTTATTTCTTTGATTTTATAATTTTCATAATAATATAAATGGACTATTGTTTTATATTTTATAGGTAGTTTTTGAACAGAATAATATATGTTATGTTTTTCTTCTGTTTCGAATGGTATATCTTCTTTCAATTCTGATGTATTTCTAAAAAATTTTGAATTTAATAAATTCTTACTACAATTTATTGTTACTCTAATAAGCCAAGCTTTTTCATGTTCTTCACTTTTAAAGTCTGGCATTTTTTTTGCCAAACGTAAAAAAACTTCTTGATATACATCTTCACTATTTTCTTTTGTTTTAGTTCTTATTAAAGCAAGTCTATATATCATATTTGAATATTTTTCTACCATTTTTTCTAAATACTGATTTTTATTTGTATATTCCATTTATATCACCTATACATATAATACCATAAAAGTTGGAAAAAAGTTGCATATTTGAACAAATTAAAAAAAATTTTTAATTTTTCTTTAATTTGTTCTCGCCCGATTTGAGTTTTCGACTAAAAGGAGAAAATCTCAAAGGGCTAGCGATTGTAACTTTTTATATAATAGGAAATGGGAAATTTTCTATTATATAAAAAAAGACTCTATTTTTTTTATAGAGTCTTAAACCTATGTATTTTTTATGCTTTTACAGTTTCTTTTTTTTTAGATTTTTTTGTGCTTTTCTTTGTTTTTT
>OIZL01001046.1_pt1 | contig 16765 bp, 17 predicted proteins | sample 1588541 | NCBI WGS metagenome assembly OIZL01 (sample SAMN03283285) | human gut metagenome | biome: human-associated habitat; material: feces | host: Homo sapiens | place: Peru | collected 2012 | reverse complement strand
GGGATTTAAAAATAGATTTGGTAATACATATGATAATCTTATAAATATAAATTTTATTAGAAATTATTATGGATGTTTTAAGAAAAAAAGTTGTTTATTTTAAACAGCTTTTTTTGTTTTTGTTATAGAATAACTTATTGCGTAATCTAGTATTGTATCAATATTATTAATATAATCATTTTTAGTTTCTTCTACAAGTATATCTGGTGTAAATATAGTTGGCTTTAATATTTCTGGAGTTATTCTTTCATTAAAATCTTCTTTGTTAAAAAATCCCAAATTCATTGTTTTGTGAAAATAGCAAGATGATATAGCAAAATTAAATCCATCTATATCTATATTTTTATTGTTTCCGTATGAATTCATTGGTGTGCTTATTTCTTCTCCTATAAAAGTTGCATTAAGTTTTCTTAATTCTTCTAATGTAAAACTTGCACTTGAGTAAATTCTGTAATCCGTTAAGCATAATAAATTTTTATCAAGATTTTGTTTTAAGAAATTTATTAATATTTGATTTAAACCTGAATTGCCTCCAGTATTACCTCTTAAATCTATTATTATTGTGTCTATCATGGATAAATCGGTTTTATTTAGTTCTTCTATGTTTTTTTCTATTTTGCTCTTAAATTGATTTTGTAAAGAATTTAATTTATAAATTAAACAGTTATCTATAATATTATATTCTGAAATGTTTCCATATCTAAATTTATCATAGTCAAATGGTTTATTTTTGCTTTCATCTGTAAATGATTTTCTTATTATTTCTCCATTTTTATTTTTTATTTCGTAAGTTAGTTCTTTGAAGTTTCTAAGAGATGGCAAACCATATAATATATATTTATTAAAAAGAGCTTTTTCAATTTCGTATTTTCTCTTACCTTCTGTTCCATAGCTTATGATGTCATCAATTTCTTTAACAATAGTTGTTATACTTATGTTATTTATAGACAATAATGTGCTTCCTTTTAGTTCTTCTGGATAATTTATTAAAACTTCATTGTTAAAAATTCTAAAATTAATTGGTAATGCTGACATTATATTTAATTTAGTGTGTGCATCACTTTTTCCATTTAATCTTTTAATAATGAAATTCATAAAATATGTAAAATTATACTCATTATCGATATTCATAGAATTTATTAATTCATTATAAATAGAATTTAGTTGTTTTTCATTTATTTCGTGCCATGGATTTATATGTATTGTTTTATAATTTTCTATAAATTGTTCATAAATATTTTTGTATTTAATAGTTATCATATTTCACCTTCTAAATAGATTATACAAGATGGAAAAATGAATTTCAATGTTCTATCTAAAGAAAAACCACTAATTGTTAGTTAGTGGTTAATTTTAATTCATTGTTTTTATAATCTATGGTAACTATTGAATTAGATTTTATTTCATTATTTATTAATTTTTTTGCAAGTAAAGTTTCTAATTTACTGCTTACTAATCTTTTTAGTGGTCTTGCTCCATAAAATTCATCATAGCCAGTATTTATAAAGTATTCTTTTGCTTCTTTAGTTAAGTTTATTTTTACATTAATATCTATTAGTCTATGTTCTATTTCAGATAATATGTTATCTAGAATTTCGCCTAAATCTTCTTTATTTAGTTTATTGAATACTATTATTTCATCTAGTCTATTTAAAAATTCTGGTCTAAAGTATTTGTTTAGTTCACTTGTTATTTTGTCTTCTTCGTTACTTAGTACATATTCACTACCTACATTGGATGTCATAATTATTATAGTGTTTTTGAAGTTAACTGTTCTACCATTTGAATCAGTAAGCCTTCCTTCATCTAGTATTTGTAATAATAGGTTAAGTACATCTGGATGAGCTTTTTCAATTTCATCAAAAAGTACTATTGAATATGGATTTCTTCTTACTTTTTCAGTAAGTTGTCCACCTTCTTCATAACCAACATATCCTGGTGCGGCTCCAATTAATCTAGAAACTGAATATTTTTCCATATATTCACTCATATCAATTCTTATCATGTGTTTTTCATCATCAAATAGTTCATATGCTAAACTTCTTGCAACTTCGGTTTTACCAACACCAGTAGGTCCTAGAAACATGAATGTTCCAATAGGTTTATTTGGATCTTTTATACCACTTCTTGATCTTATAATCGCGTCACTTACAAGTTTTAATGCTTTGTCTTGACCTTTAACTCTTTTCTTTAAGTTGTCGTATAAATTTAATATTTTATCTTTTTCACTACTTATTACTTTTGAAATTGGTATGTTTGTCCACTTGCTTATAACATTTGCAATATCATCACTTGTTACAGTATCTGATAATATTCCGTTTTTACTATTTTTAGATAATTCATCTAATTTATCTTTTAGTTTTGGTAGTATTTCATTTTTTATTCTTGCTGCTTGTTCTAGGTTATAAGTGTTTTTAGCATTTTCAAATTCATAAGTATATTTGGATATGTCAGATTTAACTTTCTTTATTTCTTCATTTGTGTTTTTTTCTTCTTTCCATTTAGAACTTAATTCTTGTTCTTTAGATTTTAAATCATATAATTCTTTGTCTAATGATTCAAGTCTTTTTATAGAAAGTTCATCTTTTTCTTTTTTTAATGCTTCTTTTTCTACTTGTAATGTAAGTATTTTTCTTGTTATTTCATCAAGTGAAGTAGGAACACTATCCATTTGAACTCTTATGGTAGCACATGCTTCATCGACTAAATCAATAGCTTTATCTGGTAAAAATCTATCTGTAATGTATCTATTAGATAGAGTTGCTGCGCTTATTAATGCTTTATCTTGAATTGTAACTCCATGATATATTTCAAATCTTTCTTTTAAACCACGAAGTATTGTTATTGTATCTTCGACAGTTGGTTCAGCAACTATTACTTTTTGAAATCTTCTTTCAAGAGCTCCATCTTTTTCAATATACATTCTGTATTCATTTAAAGTAGTAGCACCTATTACATGTATTTCTCCACGCGCTAGCATAGGTTTTAGAATATTACCTGTGTCCATAGCACCATCCACAGCGCCTGTACCTACAATTAAATGAATTTCATCAATAAACATTATTAGATTTCCTTCACTTTTCTTTATTTCATCAAGTACTTTTTTTAGTCTTTCTTCAAATTCTCCACGGTATTTAGCACCTGCGATTAAACTAGCCATGTTAAGTTCCCAAATTGTTTTATTTTTTAAACTTTCTGGAACATCTCCTTTTACTATTCTTTCGGCAAGTCCTTCTACAATTGCTGTTTTACCTACACCTGGTTCTCCTATAAGAACAGGGTTATTTTTTGTTTTTCTAGAAAGTATTCTAGTGATGTTACGAATTTCTTCATCACGACCAATAATAGGATCGATTTTACGATTCTTAACATCTTCATTTATATTACGACCATATTTTTCTAAAACATTTTCGTTTTCTTCATTATTCATATTAAACATTTTAATTACCTCCTTTTTACATAGTGTATTATATCATAAAAATTAGCACTCGTCAATGGAAAGTGCTAATAAAATTAACTCTAAATTTTGACAATTATATATATTTATTTTTAGAATTAAGGTATAATTGTATTCACAATATTGTAGGTAGGAGAAAATATAATGCTTAAAAATGTTGAAGAATTGAAAAGTGAAAGAATTAAATTACAAAATAATTTACAGAAAGAATTTGATAGTGCATTATCGTATAAAGAAAAATTAATTATTCTTTATCGTATGTTAATGACAAGTCAATTTTATTTTCAGGTTTATAGAGGTAAAAATTTTTTTAGTGAGCAATTTTTATCAAACTTATTATTAAAATTTGATTCTATTAGTGAAATGAATGATGTTAAATTTTATGAATTTGTTAATAATAATTTAATTGAACCATTAAATTCTGGGCATGTTACTTTAAGATTTAATAATGAATATACGAATGAATTGGTTAAGTTGTATGAAAAAATGCAAACTATAAGTACTAAAAATAAACAAATAGAAGATTTTTTAAAATCTCATAAATTAAGCACTTTAATTCAAAAATTGTTTTTAGTGAAGGATCTAAATGATAAAAGTTTTCTACAATTTTTAGAAGATAATATATTTAAAATTGTTCCAATGGATTTGATTATACCAGATTATAATAAAAAAAATTCTGAAAATTTATCGGTCTTATACTTAGAAGATACAGTAGTTATTTCAATAAAAAGTTTTTCAAGAAAATACTTGTTTCAGGATATAATAAAGTTAAATGAATTAAGAAGCATTTTAATAAGCGAGAATTATAAAAATATAGTTATTGATATTAGAGGAAACAATGGTGGTACCGATGAATATTTTGAGTATTTTAATTTTCTTGCTTTTAAACCTATTATAGAAAGTAACAGATGGAAGAATTTATTTACTGGGGAAAATGAACAATGTGTTTTTACTGCTATACCTAAGGGTACTGATAAACAATATGCTGTTTATTTACTTGTTGATAATAAAGTTTTTTCAACGGCTCAGGCTTTTACTTCTTTGTGTAAATCCAATAATTTTGCAACTATAGTTGGTGAAAAAACATTAGGTGAGGGTTATGGTATGACTCCATTTTTATTGAATTTAAATACAGAGTATTCTTTGAATTTAAGCTTTCCTATAGAAGCACCTATTAATGAAAAAGGTATAATTGATTACGAAAATTATTATTCTACAAAGCCAGATATAGAGTGCAAAAGTGAAAATGCATTAGATGTAACATTTGAATTAATAAGTCAAAAAAAAGAGAGTTTAGGAAAATAAGTAAGTTTTGTAAACTCCTTAAATTTTGACAATTATATATATATTTGATATAATACTTTTGCAAAGGATGATTATAGATGAAAAAATATAAGCCTAAAAAATGGTTTACATATACAAGATTATTTATTGTATTTATGATTATTTTTACTTTAGGAAGGACTACTAATGTTGTTTATAATGTGGTAAATTCTAAAGATGAAAATGAGAATAAAGCCTTAGATCATAAGGTTATTGCTGAAAATAAAGAAGATATTTATTATGAAGAAAATCCTGTTTTGACTAAGTATTTAAGTATACCTGAGAAAGGATTTGTTGTAAGTAATAATAATACTAAATATAGTTTAAGTACTGAAGATTTTAATTTACTTGTTGCTGTTGTATCTAGTGAAAGTAATAAGAAATTAGATGATATTATGGCAGTTATGAGTGTTATTTTAAATAGATGTGATAGAAGCGGTAAGACTCCAGTTGAAGTTATTACTGCACCTGGACAATTTTCTGGATATTTACAAGGATATTATAGAAATTATTTAAATGCTGATAATACTTTAAAGAGTAATACAACTTTAGTTCAAGAAGTAGTTAATGATGCTTTAAATGGTGTTAGAAATAATAAATATTATAGTTTTAGATCATGGAATAGTTATTATTATGGTGAAAACTATATTGTAGAATATGGAAATAGGTTTAATTAATGGAAAAGTTTGAGTTTAAGAAAAGTTTAGGACAAAATTTTTTGATAGATAATAATATTAAGAGAAAAATAGTAGATTCTGCATCAATTGATTCAGAATCTTTAATACTTGAAGTGGGACCTGGTAATGGTGCGATTACTAAGTTATTGGTTGAAAAAGATGTACCAGTTATTGCTTTTGAAATAGATACTAGGCTTAAAAGTGAATTAGATAAAATAAAAAGTGATAACCTTAAGGTTATTTATGGAGATTTTCTTAATGTTAATTTAGATGATGTATTAAAAAACTATAAGTATAGTAATATCCATTTAATAGCAAATCTTCCTTATTATATAACTACACCTATAATTAATAAAGTAATTAGTGAAGTATGCATAGATGAAATGATTATTATGGTTCAAAAAGAGGTTGGAGATAGATTTAAGGCTAAGCCGGGTACTAAGGATTATAATAGTTTGAGTGTTTTTTTACAATATTATTTTGATATAGAAAAAGTGGTTTTAGTTAGTAAAAATTCTTTTATACCTAGGCCTAAGGTGGATAGTATTGTAGTTAAGTTTACTAGAAAGAAAGAATTATTATATGTTAAAGATGAAGAGATGTTTTTTAAATTTGTTAGAGATTCTTTTAAACAAAAAAGAAAGAATTTAAGAAATAATTTAAGAGAATATGATCTTATTAAATTAGAAAATGCTTTAAAGAAAGTAAATAAAGATTTAACTTATCGTGCTGAACAAATGAGTTTAGAAGACTTTGTAAGTGTGTTTAATGAGTGCAATAAATAATAAACTATATATTGGTTTATTTCTTCTAATGTGGTATACTTTTTATAGATAGGATATGGTTATTATGAAGAATGTATTATTTAGATTTTTATCATTTTTAAGTATTAGTTCTACTAACGATATAGTATATATGATTATAGAAGGTGTTATTTTGTTTATGGTTATACTTACAGTTTTAAAGAGAAGTAAGAAAACTATTTTGAAAGATGAAAATGATCCTAATAATAAAGATTCTCTTAGTAGAAGTGTTAGTACGGTACCTTTATATGAAGAATTAGACGAAGATAAAATAAAAAAGGTAGTACCTAACTATGATAAAAATGAATTTAATAATATGGTGTTTAATTTATATAAAGATATACAAATTTCTTTTATGAATGAAGATACTAAGAAAATTAGTGAATTAAGTACAGAAGATATATGTAAGATGTATTGTACACAAATTAATATTTTAAAGGCAAAGAATCAAAAGAATAAAATAGAAGATATAGAATTAATAGAATCTAAAATTATTGGTGTAAATGATAATGAGGGTATACAAAGTGTAGAAGTATATTTAAATGTTAGGTGTTATGATTATGTAATTAAAGAAAGTAATCATGCGGTTGTTAAAGGGAGAAATAATAGAAAACTTAATGTTACATATATTTTAACATTAATAAAAAAGTCAAACAAATTTGTTTTGAGTAAGAAACAAATTATTGGACAACATGTAGAGTAATTTTACTCTTTTTTTCATATATATTTTTAAATTTCATATTATTTGTTAGGGGGTAATATGATAAAAGAAGGAGATTTTGTTACTAGAAAAAGTTATAATAATGATATAGTTTTTGAAGTTATTTTAGTTGAAGGTAAAACTTGTTTACTTAAGGGTGTAGATGTTAGATTGAGTGCTGATGCTCCGATAAGTGATTTGGTTTTGTGTGATAGAAATAAAGTAAGTAATAAAGATGACTTTTGTCCAGAGATAGATTTTATAAGAAATATGGATAGGAGTGAGTTTTTTTATTTGCCTGGTAAAATATTACACATAGATGGAGATAAGTCATATCTAGATAGATGTATGGAATTTTATACAAAGAATAATGTTAAGGCTTATGGTAAAAGTCTTAAAGAGAGTGATATGCCTGGAGAGATAGTTAAATATTTAAAGATGTATAATCCTGATATACTTATTATTACTGGGCATGATGCATATTTTAAAAAAAGAGATAAAGATACTAATAGTATGTATAAGAATAGTGAAAATTTTTGTAAGGCAGTTATAGAAGCAAGAAAATTTGAAAAGAGCAATGAAAAACTAATTATAATAGCGGGTGCTTGTCAAAGTAATTATGAAGAATTAATTAGAAGTGGTGCGACATTTGCATCTAGTCCTAAAAAAATTAATATACATGCTTTAGATCCAGCGATTATAGCGACGCAGTTAAGTCTTTTGGATAAGAATACTGAGGTAGATTTAATAGATTTGCTATCAAAGACTAAGTATGGTAAAGATGGAATAGGTGGACTTAAGAGTAAAGGAACTATGTATATGGGTTACCCTAGAAATGAGGTGTAACTTGAATTTAGATAGAGAAAAAACAAGAATAAAGAACTTGTTAAATAAACAGGTTAGACTTAAGGTTAATATTGGGAGAAATAAATATGAATATTATAATGGGATTATTGAAGGTATGTATGATTCGGTGTTTACTGTGAGTGTTAATGGTATAATTAAAAGTTTTTCTTATGCTGATTTATTAACTAAAAATGTACTAATAAAAAAGAGTATTTAATGATAGGCATTAGCCTATTTTTTTGTTATAATTTATTTAGAAAGTAGGTTATATGAAGAATAGGTATGTTTATTGTGTTTTTGTATTAATATTTATTTTTGCTGTATTTTTTGGTATTTATAGATTTCAAAAAAATTATATATCTAATTTTAAAGATAATAGAAATAACATGTTAAAAGTTTGTGATGAAAATGAAACATTGGAATGGTGTGATAAAGAATTAAAGGAATATAATAATTATAAAGAGTGTTTAGGAAAAATAAATAAAGAATGTAAGTTAATAGTTAAAAGGTATGAAAAGTTTGGGTTAAATAGTTATGATACTTTTGATTATATTATGACAGATGAAATAATGGGAATGTTTCAAGTTGGTGTGACTCTTATTTTGTTTTTCTTTTTAAGTTTATATTATTCTAAATATTTAACTAATTTAACTATAAAAAATTATTTATGTAGGGAGAGCTATAATAAATATATTAAAGATGTTTATGTAGGTGGGGTTAAGTATAGTATACTTCTTGTTACATTCGTATTAGTTTTCATGTTATATTCTTGTTTATATGCTGGTGATTTAGGCTTATTACTTGATAAAACTACTTTATTTAACTTGATATATTTGTTAATGCTAAGCATTTTTTACATGAATCTTACTTTTATCTGTTCTGTTGGAAATAAAAACTTTGTTATTGGACTAGCTAAAACCATTTTAAGTTACTTTTTAGTTGTTTGTATATGTGAACAACCTAGAGTTATTTTTGATAAGTTTAAAAAAATTAAATCTTTTAATATAGTAGATCTTATTGTTAAAGAAAATATTAATACTTATTTAATTGGTGGAATTTTATTATTTATTATAAGTAGTTTGATTGTATATGTTTTGTTTAAAAATAAAGAGAGAATAATTAGTATGTTAGAAAAAGGAGATAATGAGTATGAAGATTAAAGTTAACGATTTAAGTAAAAGGTTTAAAAATAATATTATTTTTGAGAATGTGAATTTAGAATTTGAATCAGGTAAGATATATGGAATAGTTGGTCTTAATGGAAGTGGTAAAAGTGTGTTTTTAAAGATATTAACTGGACTTTATTATCCTACTAGTGGTGAAATATTATTTGATGGAGTTAATTATAATAAAAACAATATGTTTCCTAAAAGTTTAAGAGCATTAATAGAAAAACCTTCCTTTTTTCCAGATTTAAGTGCATTTGATAATCTAAAGTTGTTAGCTAATATTCAGAATAAAATATCTGATGAAGAAATAATAAATATATTAAAACTTGTTAATTTAGAAAATAATAATAAAAAATATTATCAATTTTCTTTGGGAATGAAACAAAAATTAGCTATAGCGAGTGTTTTGATGGAAGATGTTGATGTAATAATTTTAGATGAACCTTTTAATGCGATTGAAGAAAAAACTGTTGATAAAATTAAAGATTATTTACTAAGTATAAAGAAAGATAAAATTATAATTTTGTGTTCACATTATAAAGAGGATTTGAAAGATTTAGAAATAAATGAACTATATAAATTTGAAAATGGAAAGGTAAGTAAAATATAATGAAAAGGTTTATTAATGATGTTAGATATTTTATCATAACGAGATTATTTGTATTAACTTTATTTTTATCATTAACTTTATCTATATTTTTTCTATATATTCCTAAATCTGATAATACTAATTTACTTAGAAACTACTTAATGAATTCATCTAATGTTGTATTTTCATTTTTAATGATAGTAATGTGTCTTATTATATCTAATAAAATATTTAATGAAGTTAAGAATAATGTTAATTATTTGGTTAGATTTAGTGATAGAGTTAGTGCTTATAGATATTCTTTAAAGATAATAATATTCATTAATACTTTGATTATGCTTATTTGTTATGTTATTCCTTTTGTTTTATTAGTTATAGATGGTAAATTAGCTTTTATACTTGGAGAGTATTATGATGGTATAAATTATTTGGTTTATGTAATCTTTTATGTTCTTAGAAATGTGTTTGTTATAAATGTACTTATGTTAATTTATTTTGCTTTTAGATTATTATTTAATAGTAAGATTGCTTTAGGATTATATTTATGCAATATAGTTAGTTTAGTTTTATTACCAATTAATAGTGATTTAATTAACAATTTAAGTCAGTTTAAATTACTTCCTAAGTATTATTTATATCCTATAAGATATTCATCATTTTTATTTGAAGTAAGTACATCTATTTTATATGTTTCTATATTATTTACAATTTATTTTGTTATATTAAATATTTATTCTAAAAAGAATAGCGATATTATTTAGTTTACATTTATTTGTAAACATTTTCTTTAATACTTGATTTCATAATAATCTCGTTTTATAATTATGTTAGAGTTACAAGGAGGATATTATGAAGATAACTAACATTAGTATACGTAAGGTAGATAGAGAAGACTCACGTATGAAAGGTATTGCATCTGTATTATTAGATGATGAGTTTGCAGTACATGACATTAGAATTATAGAAGGGACTAAAGGTTTATTCATAGCAATGCCTAGTAGAAAAACTAGTACTGGTGGATTTAAAGATATAGCACATCCAATTAGTCAAGAAGTTCGTAGTATGTTTGAAAGAGAAATTCTTGATGCTTATGAAAAAGCTGAAGATACACCAACTACAGAAGAATAAGGTTCTAGTAATAGAATCTTTTTTTGTACATATAATTTTCTAGGTGATATTATGGATACACATAGAGAATTAGAAAGTAATTTTAATCATTCAATTCAAATAAATGAAAGAAAAAGTGCAGTTATAACTGGAGTTAAAAAGTTAGAAAATTTTGATAGTAAAGAGTTTTTTTTAGAAAGTGTTATGGGATATATTTTAATTAAAGGAGAAGAACTTGAACTTATTAAGTTGGATACTTTTCAGGGAACACTTTCTATTAAAGGAATAATAAATAGTTTTACTTATTTAGAAGCTGGAGGAAAGAAATCTAATAAAGAAAGTATGATTTCTAAATTGTTTAAATAATGGATTTAAAGTTACAAATTCTTTCTATACTTTTTTCTTTTGGTTATGGAATAATTTCTAGTTATTTATATAATCTTAATTATAATTTTATACATGATACTTCTATACTTTATAAACTTGTTATTAACATACTTTTTTGTGTTAATTTGGGTTTAATATATTTTATATTGATTAAAGTTATTAACTATGGAGTTGTACACATTTATTTTGTATTTTCTTTTATAGTTGGTTTTGTTTTGTTTGTTAATAAGTATAAGTTTTTAAGAAACGTGTTTAAAGTTAAGAAATAATTCTGAAAAGTGTGATGGCAGTTAGCAAAATATATAAAAAAGTGTGGTAATATATGGTGAAATGTGTTAAAAAGTGTGATATAATATCTTTGGGTGATGGAACTATGAGAAGATTTATAACTGATAAGTTGATTGAATGGAAAAATAGTAAAGATAGAAAACCATTGATTTTAAGAGGCGCTAGACAAACTGGTAAAACCTATATAGTTAAAGAATTTGGAGAAGAATATTATGATAACATTGCTTACTTTAATTTTGACCATGATGAAGGATTATCACAACTTTTTTTAAATACTAAAGATCCACATAGAATTATAGAACAATTATCTTTAGTTAATGGAAAAAAGATAAACCCTTGGACAACCTTAATATTTTTTGATGAAATACAAGAATGTCCGAATGCATTAAATTCACTTAAATATTTTTGTGAAGAAGCAAATGAGTATCATGTTATATGTGCTGGGTCTTTATTAGGTATAAGATTATCTAAAGTATCATTTCCAGTTGGAAAAGTAGATTTTTTAAATTTATATCCAATGACTTTTAGTGAGTTTTTAATCGCAGATAATTCTGAAAATTTGGTTGATGTCATGAAAAAGACTGTGGAAATAAAAGAAATACCTAAAGTATTTGAAGATAAGTTAATTGAAAAGTTAAAGATATATTATATTATTGGTGGAATGCCAGAAGTTGTTTATAGTTGGATAAATGATAAAGATATAGAAAAAGTTAATAAGATTCAAAAAAATATTTTGATTGCTTATGAAAATGATTTTTCTAAACATACTGATGTTAATACTGCTAATAAAATATCTTTAATTTGGAATAGTATACCTTCTCAACTAGCGAGAAAAAATAAAAAGTTTGTATATCAAGTTGTAAAAGAAGGTGCACGAGCAAGAGAATATGAGGGTGCTTTGAATTGGTTAAATGATGCTGATTTGATTAATAAGTGTTATTTAGTTAATAAGTGTGCTTTTCCGTTAAAAGCATATAACGATTTATCTGCATTTAAAATATATATGGATGATATAGGGCTTCTTAGAAAAATGTCAGATTTAGATAGTAATATTATCTTAGAAGGTAATAAGCTTTTAGAAGAGTTTAAAGGTTCTTTTACAGAAAATTATGTTGCTAATGTACTTACTTATTTATATGAGAGTTCACCTAATTATTATGTATTTGATAATAATGAGATTGATTTTGTTATTCAAAAAAGAAATAAAATTATTCCAATAGAGGTAAAATCTAATAAAAGTACTAATCATAATAGTTTAACTAAGTATAATTCTTTAAATGATAATGATATTTCAATTAGATTTTCTTTAAATAATTTAAGTAAGAATGGTAAGATTGTAAATATCCCACTTTATTTTATAGAATATATTGATAATATAATATAATTAATTGCATCATTTTATAATAAAATGATGCAATTAATATTTTGTGAAGGATAAAATACGAGTTAAATAACTAAGATTTCGGATTAATGATTTAATTTCTATTACGCAAAATCAAAAAAATTGAAGAATGCGTAATAGAGTGGTTTTGGTGTAACAATATTAATAAATATAAAATAACTAAATCTTTTTTCTTTCTATTTCATATAATTTTGGTTATAATAGATATGAAAGGATTTGAAAATATAATATGTGTGGAATAGTAGGAATAGTAAGTAAAGATAAAAATAAAGATAAAATAATTAAAGATATGGCTAATAGAATTCAACATCGTGGGCCTGATGGAGATGGGTATTATGTTAATGAAAATGTAGCTTTAGGTCATAAAAGATTATCTATTATAGATGTTGATAAGGGATCACAACCAATGTTTAGTAGTGATAAATCATTAGTTATAGTTTTTAATGGAGAAATATATAATTATAAAGAACTTAAGAAAGAATTAAAAGAATATAAATTTAATACTAATAGTGATACTGAAGTTATATTAAATGGATATTTAAAATGGGGTAAAGAAGTACCTAGTCATTTAAGAGGTATGTTTGCTTTTATGATATATGATATTAAAAATAATAGTTTATTTGGTGCTAGAGATTATTTTGGTATTAAACCTTTCTATTATTATAATGAAGATGATAATTTTATGTTTGCATCTGAGATTAAGGCTTTTTTAGGTAATCCTAATTTTAAGAAAGAATTTAATGATAAGTTACTTTCTAGTTATTTAAGTTTTAGTTTTACTCCAACTAGTGAGACATTCTTTAAAGGAGTTTATAATTTAAAACCAGGACATACTATTAGTTATGAAAATGGTAATTTAGATATTAAGAGATACTTTAATATGGAATTTAATACTATTAATAATAGTTATGATGATGCTGTTAATTCTATAGATAAAGCTATGAGAGATTCAGTTAAACATCATTTAGTTAGTGATGTGCCTGTTGGATCGTTTTTAAGTAGTGGAGTAGATTCATCATATATAGTAAGTCTTGCTAAACCTAGTAATACTTATACGGTTGGTTATGAAAATAATAAATATGATGAAACTAGTTATGCTAAAGATTTAACTAATAAGTTAGGTATTAAAAATACTAATAAAATAATAACTAAAAAAGATTATTTTGATGTTTTAGATAAAGTTATATATCATATGGATGAACCAACAAGTGATCCTGCGGTTACAGCATTATATTTTGTAGCTAATATAGCTAGTAAAGATTTAAAAGTAGTATTGAGTGGAGAAGGAGCAGATGAATTCTTTGGAGGTTATAATTATTATAGAGAAGAAGTTGATTTTGCTTGGTATAATAAGATTCCTTATTTTATGAGACATATGGTAAGTAAAGTACTTAGTGTTTTACCACCAATAAGAGGAGTTAATTTTCTTGTTAGAAGAGGTGAAAAACTAGAAAATAGTTATGTAGGTGTTTCTAAAATATGGAGTGAAAGAGAAATTAAGAAATTACTTAATAATAAAGATGGGTATAAGATTAAAGATATAACTAAAGATGTATTTAATGAATATAAAGATAAAAGTGATTTAATTAAAATGCAAGCAGTAGATATTAATTTTTGGTTAGTTAAAGATATATTACAAAAGGCTGATAGAATGACTATGGCTAATTCTGTTGAAGGTAGAGTACCTTTTGTAGATAAAGAAGTATTCAAGATTGCTAGTGGATTACCAACTAATTATAAAGTAACTAAAGAAAATACTAAAGTAGCATTAAGAAGTGCTGCTCAGAAGGTAATACCAACTGAAGCATATAAAAAGAAAAAATTAGGTTTTCCAGTTCCTGTTAGAGAATGGATGAGAGATGAAGATATTTATTTGGATATAAAGAAAAGTTTTGAAAGTGATATAGCTAATAAATACTTTAATACTGAATATCTTAATAAATTATTGGAAGAACATAAAAATAAAACTAAAGATAATTATAGAAAAATATGGAATGTATATGTATTTTTAAGATGGTATCATGTGTTTTTTGAAAGCTAAGTGCTTTCTTTTTTTTCTTTAATATGGTATTATCTTTGTGAAAGGGAGTGGTAAAATGTCTTTAACGAGTTATTTATCACAAATATTAAATGAAGAAATTATTAAATGTGGATATATAATACCAGGAGATATTAATAAATTAGTTACTATATCTGGTAGACCTGATTTATCTCAGTTTCAATCTAACTTTGCTATGCAAATAGCTAAAGAATATGGAAAAAATCCTAGAAATATTGCTTTAGATGTAGTGGAGAGTTTAAAGGAAAATAAAATATTTTCTAAGATAAGTATAGATGGCCCTGGATTTTTAAATATAAATGTTTGTGATGAGTTTTTAGTTCAATTTGTTACTAAGATATCTAATTTAGATAATTTTGGTGTTAGTAAAGAAGATAAGAAAAAGATAGTTCTTGATTATGGTGGTGCGAATGTGGCTAAGCCTTTACATGTAGGTCATTTAAGGAGTGCTATTATAGGAGAAGGATTAAAAAGATTAGCTAAATTATTAGGTGATGATGTAATTGGAGATGTTCATTTAGGTGATTGGGGCAGACAAATGGGCATGGTTATTTCTGAAATAAAGATAATGCAACCTGATTTAGTGTATTTTGATCCTAATTATAATGGAGAATATCCAAGTGTTAGTCCTGTTTCAATAAGTGATTTAGAAGTTATTTATCCTAAGGCAAGTAGTGATGCTAAAAGTGATGAGAATAGGATGGAAGAAGCTAGGATTGCAACTAAGATATTACAAGATGAAAGTGAACCTTGTCATAAAGGATATTATGAACTATGGAAGAAAATAGTTGAAGTAAGTGTTGATGATTTAAAAAAGATATATGATAGATTAGATGTTCATTTTGATTTATGGAATGGGGAAAGTGATGCTGATAAGTATGTTTCTTCAGTACTTGAAATATTAGAAGATAAGAAGTTAACTAGAATAAGTGAAGGTGCTCTTATAATGGATGTTAGTGAAGATAAAGATACTACTGAAGTACCACCTTTAATTCTTAAAACATCTGCTGGATCTATTGGATATCACGCAACTGAGATTGCTACTATGTATGATAGAATGAATAAATATAATCCTGATGAAATATGGTATGTAGTAGATAAAAGACAGGCATTACATTTTACTCAGTGTTTTAGGGCTGCTTATAAATCATCTATAGTTCCTGAAAGTACTAAGTTAAGATATTTTGGATTTGGTACTATGAATGGTAAAGATGGTAAACCTTTTAAAACTAGAGATGGTGGAGTAATGAAATTAGTTAGTTTACTTGAATTAGTTAAAGATTATGAAAAAAATATATTAAGTAAGAATGAAAATATGAGTAGTGAAGAAATAGAAAATATTTCTGATATAGTATCTCAGGGATGTATTAAGTATGCTGATGCTAGTTCTAATAGAGAAACAGATTATATATTTGATATAGAGAAGTTCACTAATGTAAATGGTAAAACTGGGGCTTATCAATTATATTCTAGTGTAAGACAAAATTCTATAATTAATAAAGCTAAAGATATGGGATATTCTATAGATGGAGATATTGTTAATCCTTCTAGTGAAGAAGAAAGAAGATTATTATTAAGTATAAGTAAAGTTAATGATGTATTAAGAAGTGCTTATAATAATAAAAATCTAAATATAATTGCGGATTATTTATATGAAGTAAATTCTTTGTTTAATAATTTTTATAATAGTTTTAGAATATTAACTGAAAGTGATGTTAATAAAAGAAACTCTTGGATTAAGTTAACTAGTGTTACTAAAAGACTTAATGATATGTTACTTAATATTTTAGTTATTAAAGTTCCTGAAAGAATATAAAAAGACCTGTGTAGAATAAAAACTAAAAGTAGTTAAATCTATAAGTGTAAAAGTTGAAATTTTGTATTTTTTATGGTATCATTTATATAGGAGAAAGATATGAAACGAGTAACTAAGAAAGATAAGAGAAGATTAATAGTTT
>OIZL01001043.1_pt1 | contig 16793 bp, 13 predicted proteins | sample 1588541 | NCBI WGS metagenome assembly OIZL01 (sample SAMN03283285) | human gut metagenome | biome: human-associated habitat; material: feces | host: Homo sapiens | place: Peru | collected 2012 | reverse complement strand
CATTTGCTCAAGGTGTTTGTTCATGTTTCTCGTTGTTTAATTTACAAGGTACACCGCTGCGTCCGCAGCCTATTGAAAAAGCTGTTCCACAGGTTCATCAGGTTTTGCCCTCCGCTGTGGCGCATCTTTTACATTGTAGCATCCGGAATGGGATTTGTCAAGAACTTTTTTCGACTTTTTTCAAGTTTCTTCAGCCTCACAGGCCCGTTCCGAATTTGCTTGAATATTCTAGCAAGGAATTGCCGTTTTGTCAACACTTTTTTTCGATTTTTCTCAAAATTTTTTGATTTTCAACCCATAGTAGGCAAATCGGAAGAACGGCCCAAAATATTGTGCTTCCGATCGCAGTCAACGCGGCCGGGAGGGCGGCGCTCAGCCAGAGGCCGGAGCCGCCGCCGACAAAGTTCAGCGGCGCGGACCAGCGCATCTCGCCGGGGACCAGCACGCGCCACAGCTCCCGGTTGACCGCGCAGAGCAGACCGAGCAGGCTGAAGCCACCGGCCGTCAGCGCGGCGGAAACGAGCGGCTCGAAGCGCTCCATCGCGCCGAGGACGCTGACGCTCTTGGCCGCGTCGTAGAACGGAAAGTCGATTGCGCCCGCAAGCTGCGGTGAGAGGCTTCCCGCCGTGATGAGTGCTGCGAGGACAGCGAAACTGCCGCCGCCGATGCACCAGCCGAGCGGCTTTGTTCGCCCCTGCGCCAGCCAGACGGCCGTCAGCGGCGCGAGCGCCCACGGCAGCAGCGTCCAATCGGCGCGCGTGACCGGAGCCAGCCAATCCGTTCGCAGCTGCGGCAGGGCGAAGGCATAGAGCACGGCGAACAGGGCGCTCAGAAAGAAAAAGCTGACGGCGCTGACGCGCAGGACGATCGCCGCACCCTTGCCAGCCGCGTAGGCCGCGAGGAGCAGGAGCAGCAGACCGATGATTGCGCCGCCGCCCGGATAAATCCCGCAAAGCAGTCGCGCTCCCGCGCCGAGGAGCAGTAAATTCCATGCCCAGAGCGCCCAGAGCGCGATTCTGCCGCCGCCGGTTTTCGCAACACTTTCGGCAGGGTTCGCCTCCGAGCGCAGAAAGCGCAGGAGAAAGACGAGCGCGGCCACGGCGAGGCACGTCAGTCCAGACCAGAGCCAACCAACGCGCGGCAGCAGGACGATCGCCGGGACGGAAAAAGCGCACAGCGCCGTCGCGCAGAGCTGGCGGCTACGCATACAGCGCCCTCAGCTCCGCAACGCTCAGCTTACTTTGATGCGCGGAATAATATTCATTTAACAGTTCCTCATCCTGCAATTCCGGGGCAAAATAGACCTGCGCGGCAGGACGCAGGATGCCGCTTTCGATCGCCTCGCGGACGATCGTGCCGCCGCAGAATATGATCTGCTCGGCGGTGTCGAAAAACACGTCGCCGGGGGCATTTTCGCGCAGATTTTCGACGGCGGCGGCCCAATCCTTGCCGGTCCCTTCCCCCGCATCGCTCCGGATATGCACACCCGCTACGCTTTTCTCGACCTGTAACGTGCGGATTGGCAGGAGCAACGCCGTGTCATACTCGCGGAAGGGTAGGCCGAACACCATCGTCAGCGCCGCCGCCAGCAGCACCGTGGGGAGCCATTTCATTGCATCACAACCTCTTTATCATAGTAGGATAGGGAACGCAATTTTTACGGGCCGCGTCCCCGATGCCCCGCATGCAGGCAGTATCGAAATCCGTTCGTAGGGCGGGCTGCCCTCAGCCCGCCGCGGAAAGGCAGGATTGATTTCGTGAATAATATTGTTCCGTGTGCCTTCTTCGCCGTGGGGGGAGGGATGTCAAAGATGGCCTCCTCCACGGACCATGACGGCAATTTTTATCGTTCAACCGGAGCCGGGATAAACCGGAACGTGCCTACACGGCGCGATGTGGGCATCGCGCCCTACGCAAAAACTGATCTTGTGCGCAAAAACGTTCACCTCTCCGTAGGGCGGGGTCACCTGACCCCGCCGCTGCTGGCACTTTGACTTTGCTGCAAGCCTCATTGCAACGTACACCTGCGGGCGCGGGACTCCTTCAGTCACGGCTTCGCCGTGCCAGCTCCCTCAAAGAGGGAGCCAAGGAACGGCGCACACCTTAAGGCCCCTTTCTACAGGGGCGGCTTGTGCTTGTCGGCAGCCGGTCTATTTTTGATTTCTTTCGTCGAGCGTGCGGAACTGAGGGGCGCGGAATTTTTCGCGGTTGAGGCGGCGGCGGAGGAGCAGCCTGCCGCCGCTCACGCCGGAAAACGGCGCGAGGTAGCTCTCGCCCATCGATTCCAGCCCCGCAAGGTGCGTCAGCAGGCACAGCGCACCGACCGTCACGCCGAACAGACCGCCGAGGCTGGCCAGCACCGCCAACAAAAACCGCCACAGCCGCAGCGCGTCGGCCAAGCCCCGCGCGGGCTGGGCAAAGCCGCAGATGCCCGCCGCCGCAACGACGATGAGCGCCGCGGGCGACACGAATTTCGCCTCCACCGCCGCCGTACCGACGACGAGGCCGCCGATGATGGACAGGCTCTGCCCGATGGACTGCGGCAAGGCGATGCTGGCCTCACGCAGCAGCTCGAAGGCGACGAGCAGGCCGAGAATTTCAAAAATCGTCGGGAACGGCACAGCGTGCTTGCTCTCAATGATGGATTTGAGGAGGAGCGTGGGCAGCATCTCCGGGTGAAATGCCGCCATTGCTACGTAAAGCGCCGGTAAAAACAGACCGATCAGCAGCGCAGCATAGCGAATGAGGCGCGTGGCAGTCGCGGTCAGGTAATTCACGCCGCGGTCCTCCGCCGCCGTCATGAGATAGCCGAGATCGACCGGCGCGAGATAACCCTGTGGCAGGCCGTCCACCAGCAGGCCGACGCGGCCGTCGAGCAGACCCTGTGCAAAGCGGTCCGTCCGCTCGGTATACTGTAACAGCGGAAATGCCGTCGGGCGCGAGCCGGTCACATATTCCTCGACCGACGCGGGCGACACCATGCCGTCGATGTCAATCTCGTCCAGCCGCGCCTTCATGCGTGCAACGAGCGCGGGGTCGGTCAGCCCGTCGATGGAAACGACGGTGACGTTCGTCAGGCTCCGCTGCCCGACGGCCGTTTCGTAAAGGCGCAGCGCGGGCGTGCGCAGATGGCGCCTTAAAAGGCTCGTATTCGTGCGGACGGTTTCGGTAAACGCGTCCTTCGGTCCTTTGACGGTGTTTTCGACCTCCGGCGCGGAGGGCGAGCGCTTCTCGCCGGTCTTGTCCTCAAAGGCGATCGCGTCCTCGCCGAACAGTACGACGCAGAAGCCGTTGACCAGCTTCTTGGCCACGGTGTTCAAGTCCGGACAGGGGTCGGCAACGGAGTTGTAGACCGTCGAGTGCAGCGACCGCTCGTAAAGCTCCCGCATCGTCCCGCCGAACGCGTCCTGCATCAGCGGCTTGACGACATACTCCGAGATGTCGCCGCCGGAAGTCAACCCGTCGAGCGCATATATATATAATGTATGCGCCTTGATGCGCAGCTCGCGGCGAATGAAGTCCCCCGCGCCGTCGAAGATCGCCGAAATGTTCTCGTCCGTGATCGCGCCGACATAGCACCCGTCCGGTAACCGTTCCATTTTTTTCTCACCTCTGGGCGCTAGTTTTCCCGCCGGAGGAAAAAGTATGCAGGAAAACGCGGAACCTCGGCGGCGAATTTTCCGTCTTGATAGGTGAAGGATCCTTTTGTGTGACAAAAATTTGCAGCGGAGGCGGGTATGGACGAGGAAAAAATTCTTGCGTTATTGACGCGTCATGAGGAAGCCGGGCTGGACGCGGCGTTGGCGCACTACGGCGGGCGGCTGCGGGCGCTGGCGGCGGGCATCGTCGGCGCAGAGGCGGCCGAGGAGTGCGTAAACGACGCGCTTTTGGCCGCGTGGAACGCCATTCCGCCCGCACCGGAGCATCTGTTCGCGTATCTTTGCCGCTTGACGCGCAATCTCGCGCTCGACCGCTGCCGCAGCGAAACGGCGCAGAAGCGCGGTGGAAGCGTCCTGCGGCTGTCGCTGGAGGAGCTGGACGAGTGCATTTCCGGCGGCGATGACCCGGCAAAGCACGTGCAGGGCAGCGTGTTACAGGACGCAATCAATACCTTTCTGCACGGCCGGCCTGTGCGGGAGCGGATGCTGTTTCTGGCGCGTTACTTCTATGCTATGCCGCTGCGCGACATTGCCGCGCGGTTCTCCATGCGCGAGGGCGCTGTCAAATCGGCCCTCCGGCGCACGCGGGAACGCCTGCGGCGTTATCTGGAACAGGAGGAACTGTTATGAATCGTGACGAGCTATATCGGGCCATCGGCGGCGCGGACGACGCGCTGCTGACGGAGTTTGAAAACGGGCAGAAAAAATCCCCCGGACCGTGGAAGCGATGGGGGGCGTTGGCGGCGTGCGCGGCGGTGCTGCTCGGCGGGGCGTTTTTGTGGCGGCCGTGGCGGCTGACGGAGCAGACGGCTGCGCCGACGGAACCGCCCGCGCCCACGAGCGCAACCGCATCGGAGACACTGACCGAAACGAACACGCCGTCCGCGCCGCTGCCGGAGCTGGTTTTCGCAGACGGCGGCTATGACACGGCGCTGGACATCGCGCTGCCGGAGGGCTACTTTATTCGCGAGCTGACGAACGCGCAGATCGCGGCGATCTGGGGCCAGGAGGCGCTGTCGTGGGAGGGCACGTCGCCTGACATTTTCGGAGAGGTTATCTATGACGGAACCGGAACGCCGTGGGTCGTGCAGCTCGATGCGGCGCTGAACGGTGAAACGCTGCGGCTGGAGCTGTCGCCGGGACGGCTGCCGCCGCAGTGCATAGTCCTCGAGGGTAGCGAAACGTGCGATTTTTATGGCACGGCAGTCACGGCCCACACCTACGGCGACTATGCAACGGTCGATTTTCTGCGCGGCGAGGGCGAAGCGGCGGTCGGCGTGCGGCTGACGCTGAACCCGGCGACGGAGGCGCTGAAGGAGCTGGCGCGGCGGGCCGTTTCGCAGTCCCTGCGGCCGGACGGGACGCTCGACCTGCTGTTTTTGCGGACGGACGACGTGCCGGAATGGCGCAGCGAGTCGCTTGACGAGGCGCAGGCGTATGCGGACGCGTCGTTTGGGGCGTATCTGCCCACAGAGCTGCCGGAAAATTACGCGTTCACCGGCGCGTGGCGCGAGCTGGGCGAAGACCGCGACTGGCTGTCGATCAGCTGGGCCGACGAGCAGGGCAACGAGCTGTGCCTCGAGGTCAGCCATCCGGAAACGATCCCGGCTCTCGTCCACGCCGACCAGCCGCAGGCTTACGTCTGGGACTACTACGGCGCGGAGAAGCCCGCCGTGCCGGAGGAATATTACGAAACATGGATCGAGCCGGTGTTCTACCGCGACGAGGTCACCCCGGAGCTGCTGCTCACCCGCGCCCACCCCGAAGGCGACAGCGGCACCTACGCCGCCGACTTTGGCATCTTCACCCCCGACGGCACCCTTCTCACCATCCACGCCTACGGAAGCCAAGCTGCCCTCGCCGCCCTGTTTCGGATTCTGTAGTAAATTTCCCGCGTAAGGCGGCACATAATCCCTCTTTCCTGCATAAACTGGCAGCGAAAGGGGGATTTTTTATGAATCCGTTTGATGCCGCGGCGGCGGCGGTTTGGGCGCGGGTGCGAGGCGAGGAGGAGGGCGCGAGTCTGCCGGAGACGCTGCTTGCGCTGCTCTCCGACGAGCGAACCGAACGCAGCACCTATCTTCGCCTGACGCGCTTCCGCGCGGGAGCGCCGGTGTTCCGGACGTTGGCGCGGGAGGAGGGCTGTCATGCGCAAAGGCTGGCGGTGTTGTATTTTCTGTTGACCGGACAAACGGCATGCGCGCAAACCGGCGCGGTGCCGTGCTATCGCTGTCTTTCCGAGGCGCTGCGCGACCGCTTTGCGCAGGAGCAGAAAAGCGTTCAAGCCTACCGCGCCGCCGCCGACCGCTGGCCGGAACACGCGGCCTTCTTCTCCGCACTGGCCGCCCGGGAGCAATCCCACGCCGCCGCCCTTCTCCGACTGACGCAGAACATTTTATCGTAATCCGTGCACAGATGCCGCTGCTTCGGGGGCTGCAAGCAAAATTGAAGCGCCAACAGCGGCGGGGTGAGGGCACCCCGCCCTACGCATAAGGGTATCGTTGGTGCGCCTAAGGTTGGATGGTGCGTAGGGCGCGATGCCCTCATCGCGCCGAGAGCGCAGCTCCGAACGGGACGCAGCTGCCGTGATGCCGTAGGGCGATTATCGATTGCCCGCCCCTCGCGCCGCAGCGCCTCGGCTTCCCCGCTGGGGAAGCTGTCGCGGCCAAAGGCCGTGACTGATAGGGTCCCCGCGCCCGCAGGCGCAGGTTGCAGGATGGTATGCACCAAAATTGAAGTGCCAGCAGCGGGGCGTCGGGGACGCCGCCCCCTACACAGCGGGCAAAGCCCGCTATTATTCACTATTCACTGTTCACCATTCACTATTCACTAAATCGATACTGCCTGCACGCGGCGGGCGGCGGGCTGCCCGCCCTACGAACGGTATTCGATACTACCTGCACAGGCCGATGTGAGCATCGGCCTCTGCGCACGGAGCGAGCCTGCCAGCAGCGGCGGGAGTGGGTCATCTGATGAATTTGACTTGTGTGTTGCATTTTTGCCTGGGGACTTCTTGGTTTCATCTGTTTTCGACAAAAATTCCGGGAAAACGCAGGAGGAATTTGTTTGGTTTCCCCCGGAAAATCGGTGGACGAAACGGGAATAATCTGCTATAATACATTCGGATTGATGGGTTTAGCGGCTGGTGCGGCAAAGTCGCAGGAATTCCTGCAAGAAAACCTGCGCCGCATCCCGCGTTTTTGTGAATTTGAGCTTCGGCTCGGAAAATAAAGAGGTACGCAACATGATCGCACACGGAAAAGAAATCAAGGTTTTCAGCGCCAACTCCAATCTGCCCTTTGCACGCGGCATCTGCACCGAGCTGGGGCTTGATCTCGGCGACAGCACTGTGACCGCGTTTGCCGACGGCGAAATTTCTGTTTCCATCAATGAAACCGTCCGCGGCTGCGACGTTTTCGTCGTTCAGTCCACCTGCAAGCCCGTCAACAACAACCTGATGGAGCTGCTTATCATGATCGACGCGTTCCGCCGCGCCTCCGCCGGACGCATCACCGCCGTCATTCCGTATTTCGGCTATGCACGGCAGGACCGCAAGGCCAAGGGCCGCGACCCGATCTCCGCGAAGCTCGTGGCGAATCTGATCACCAAGGCCGGCGCCGACCGCGTGCTGACGATGGATCTCCACGCCGCGCAGATTCAGGGCTTTTTTGACATTCCCGTCGATCATCTGGTTGGCAACCCGCTGTTTGTGCGCTATTATATGTCTAAATTTGACGAGGCTGTGTACGATCACAATGATTTTTGCGTCGTTTCACCGGACGTTGGCTCCGTCGCCCGCTCCCGTGCCTTCGCGGCGAAGATGCACATGGGCCTGGCGATCGTTGATAAGCGCCGCCAGCGCGCCAATATGTGCGAGGTCATGAACGTCATCGGCGATGTCGAGGGCAAGACCTGTATCCTCTTTGACGACATTGTGGACACCGCCGGTTCGCTTTGTAACGCGGCAGAGGCCGTTAAGACCATCGGCAAGGCGAAGGCTGTTTATGCCTGCGCATCCCACGGCGTGCTGTCCGGCCCGGCGCTGAAGCGCATTGGCGAAAGCTGCATCGACGAGCTGATGCTGCTCAACACCATTCCGCTGCCCGCCGAGTACACCGGCAAGAAGATTCGCCAGCTCGACGCCGCGCCGACGTTTGCTAAGGCAATCACGCGGATCTACAACGAAACCTCGATCTCCAGCCTGTTCTGATGCTGTTTCGGAAGCCTGCCTGCGACTGGCTGCTCGTTGGGCTGGGAAATCCCGGCGATCATTATGCGAAAACGCGGCACAATGTCGGCTTTCGCGCCATTGACGCGCTCGCGAAGCGCCTCGGCGTGAAGGTCGATCGCGCGAAATTTCGTGGGCTGTACGGCCAGGCGGTGTTCAAGGGCCAGAAGCTGATTTTGCTGAAGCCGCAGACGTTTATGAACAATTCCGGCCTGTCCGTGATGGATGCGGCACGGTTTTATAAGCTGCCGCCGGAGCGTGTGATTGTCATTTTTGATGATATTTCGCTCGACGTTGGGCGGCTGCGCGTGCGTGCAGACGGCTCTGCCGGGGGTCACAACGGCATCAAATCCATCATCGGCGGCCTGAATTCGCAGGCATTCCCGCGCGTGAAGATCGGCGTTGGGGCGAAGCCGCACCCGGATTATGAGCTGGCCGATTGGGTGCTGTCAAATTTTTCCGCATCGGAGGAAACAATGCTCGCCCCTGCGATCGAACGCGCGGCTGAGGCGGCGTTGGCCGTGCTGACTGACGGTGTTCCGGCTGCCGCAAATCGCTTCAACGGCGTGGCAAAATGAGCAATTTGATACGATTTTGACGAATAACGTCGCACGAAACGGAAAACGGGGGCCAGGCCCGTTTTCCGCATTTGTGCGTTGTTGGAGGTTTTATGGAACGATTATTATTGGAGGCACTGCGGGGGCTGCCGGAGTTTCGGCGGGTCTGCGGGGCGGTGGAGCGCAATGCCGTAGCCGGAGTTTCCGGTGCGGCACAAATCAACCGGTCGCATCTCATTGCAGCTATTTGCAATGAAACACGTCGTCCGGCGGTCATCGTCTGTCAGGACGAGCTGGCCGTGCGGCGGACACAGATGGAGCTTTCCGCCTTTCTCGGGACGGAGGGGACGGTTCTTCCGTCGCGTGATTTGACTTTTCATAATGCCTCAGCGATCTCGCGCGGATGGGAGCAGAAGCGGCTGCGCGTTCTGTACGACCTCGGAAGGGGACTGCCCGGGCCGTTTCCGGTGCTGCTGACGACATGGGAGGCGCTCTCGAAGCGCACTATGCCGAAGCAGGCGCTCTTTTCTTCCGCGTTACGCATTACACCTGGGGCGCTTCTCGCGCCGGAAACACTGGCCGCGCGGCTGGTGCAGTGCGGCTATGCGCGGGGAACGCTCGTCGAGGGCGTGGGACAGTTTTCCGTGCGCGGCGGCATCGTCGATTTCTTCTCCCCGGCGCATGATCTGCCAATCCGCGTGGAATTTTTCGGCGACGAGATCGACGCGATGGGCTTCTTCGACCCCGTGACGCAGCGGCGGACGGAAAATGCCGACGAGGCGATCGTCCTGCCGGTGGCCGAAACGCTGCCGGGGCTGCATCCGGGCGGGCTTGCGGGCCTGACAGAGGATTTGAACGCGCTTCAAGCGCGGCTGCGCCGCCGGAAAACACCAAACGAGGCACTTCTGCGCACGCTCGCAGAGGACACCGAGGCGATCGGGGCGGGCGTGACGTTCTCGGCCGCTGACCGTTACATGGCGCTGATCTACCCGGAATTTGCCTGCGCTGCGGACTATCTGCCGGCTGATGCCGTAGTCTTTTTCTGCGACCACGGCAACCTGCGCCGCGCCGCCGAGCGCTGCACGAACGAGGAGGGCATGATGCTCGACAGCCTGCTACAGGCGGGCGTGCTATGCGGGGAGCTGTGCGAATTCTCCGGGGACTGGGAATCTGTATGTGACAGATTAAAAGACCGTGCTGTTGTCTTTTTAGATTCTTTTCTCGCGGCGGCCTATCCGGAGGCACTGCCGCCGAAGGAGCTGGTCAGCATCACGGCCAAGCAGTTACCGTCGTATGGCGGCAATCTGGACGCGGCCGTGACCGATTTGACGTTTTACCAGAAAAATGAGTTTGCGTCGCTCGTGCTTTGCGGCAATCGGCGGCGCGGTGAAATTCTGGCCGACCTGCTGCGCGAAAAGGGCCTGTCTGCGTTCCTCGCCTTCCCGCTGACGGCGCTGCCGAAGCCGGGACAGATTCTGCTGGCCGACGGGGCGCTGCCAAACGGCATGGAGTATCCCGATCTGCACTTTGCCGTGCTGACGGAGGGACAATTGCTTGCGCAATCGCAGGAAAAACCCCGGAAAAAGCGACAAAAAGCAACAAATCGACAGAAATTAGACTCCTTCGCCGATCTCACGCCCGGCGATCTGATCGTCCACGAATACCACGGCATCGGGCGGTACGTCTGCATGGAGCAGATGAAAATCGACGGCGCAGTGAAGGATTACGTAAAAATTGCCTATCAGGGCAGCGACACGCTATATGTCCCGGCGACGCAGCTTGACCTGATATCAAAATACATCGGCGGCGGTGAAAACGCGCCGGTGAAGCTCAATCGCCTCGGCGGCGACCAGTGGGAAAAGACGAAGGCACGGACGAAGGCGGCGGTCAAGGACCTTGCCGAGGACCTGATTCGCCTCTACGCCGAACGCAAGCGCCGGATGGGTCACGCGTTTGCGGCCGACACACCGTGGCAGGCGGAGTTTGAGCAGAACTTCCCCTACGCGGAAACCGACGATCAGCTTCGTTCGATTGACGAGATCAAGGGCGACATGGAGGCGCCGCAGCCGATGGACCGGCTGCTCTGCGGCGATGTCGGCTTTGGCAAAACAGAAGTTGCGTTACGTGCTATTATGAAAGCAATTTTGGATGGCAAGCAGGCGGCGATTCTGGTGCCGACGACCGTGCTGGCGCAGCAGCATTACACGACGGCCGTCGCGCGCTTCCGCGGCTTCCCGGTCAACATTGGGGTCCTCTCGCGCTTCTGTACGGCAGGGCAACAGCGCAAAACGCTGGCCGACCTCGCGGCGGGCAGCCTTGACCTTGTGATCGGCACGCACAAGCTGCTGCAAAAGGACGTGCGATTCAAGGACCTCGGCCTGCTGGTCGTGGATGAAGAGCAGCGCTTCGGTGTGACACATAAGGAGAAACTCAAGGAGCTTGCCAAGGGCGTGGACGTGCTGACGTTATCGGCAACGCCCATCCCGCGCACGCTGAATATGGCGCTGTCCGGCATCCGCGATATGTCCACGATTGAGGAGCCGCCGCATGACCGCTATCCGGTGCAGACGTTCGTGCTGGAATACGCCGAGCCGGTGCTGGTGGATGCGATGCGGCGCGAGATCGAGCGCGGCGGGCAGGTGTACTATCTGCACAACCGCGTGGAATCCATTGCGCAGTGCGCTGCACGAATTAAAAAGGCGCTTCCGGATGCGGAAATCGGCATCGCCCACGGAAAAATGGGCGAGGAGGAGCTGAGCGACGTGATGCAGCGCATGGCCGAGGGCGAGCTGCAAATTCTGGTTTGCACGACGATCATTGAAACGGGCATTGATATTTCAAATGTCAATACACTGATCATTGAGGATGCGGACAAGCTCGGTCTGGCGCAGCTGCACCAGATTCGCGGGCGCGTCGGCCGCAGCAGCCGTCATGCGTTCGCTTACCTGACCTTCCGCCGCGGCAAGGTGCTGACCGAAGATGCGGAAAAGCGCCTCAACGCCATCCGCGACTATGCGGAGTTCGGCTCCGGCTTCAAAATTGCCATGCGCGACCTGGAGATTCGCGGTGCCGGTAATTTACTTGGCGCGGCACAGTCCGGTCACATGATGTCTGTCGGCTACGATCTGTACCTGAAGCTGCTGGAGGACGCGGTACTGGAGGAGCGCGGCGAGAAGCCCGTGGATGAGGTAAACTGCACGGCCGATCTGGACGTGACGGCGAACATCGACAAGAATTACATTCCGTCCGGCGAGCAGCGGATGGATCTGTACCGGCGCATGGCGGCCGTTCGGTCGCAGGAGGATGCCGAGGAGCTGCTCGATGAAATGGTCGATCGCTACGGCGACCCGCCAAAGGGCGCGTTAAATTTAATTGATATTGCACTTTTACGCGCTCGTGCTGCGGCATTGGGCATAACGGACCTTTCGCAGAAGGGGCGGACGCTTTGCTTTACGCTGTCGCGCTTTGCGTTTGAGACGATTGCGGCCCTCTGCGGGCAGGCGGCGTATCAGAAGCGGATCTTCCTCTCGCCGAAGGCCGACAAGCCAATTCTAACCCTGAGCCTTCGCGCGGGAGAGAATCCGCTCAAGGCCGCGCAGGAGCTGATTGCGGCTTATGCGGTGTTGGTGCAGTGAGAGCAGTTTTCGCGTGGTCGGCAGTGCCTGCACGCGGCGGGGTTAGGGAACCCCGCCCTACGCAAAAAATGGAAGTGCCTGCAACGGGCCGATGTGAGCATCGGCCCCTACGGCGTTGGACGGTAGATTTTGTGTCATCGTTTGGCGGGCGTTGCCCGCCGTCCTTGCGCTTTGCGCAAGGACACAATCCCTCAGTCAGCTTCGCTGCCAGCTCCCTTTGCACAAGGGAGCCTTAGAAGTGCGTACTATTTGAAGGCTCTTTCTGATGAAGGATGCTTTGCGGTAGAAAAATATTTGTCGCGTTAAAATTTAAAATAACGATGCATTGTCGTGGGGCAGTTTTTTGTTGCACACGGCTGTGCATCGTTTTCTTTATTTATATAGGTATTACTTGCTTTTTCTGCGGTTTTGTGCTATAATTTTGCTGAATAATTATCGTGGAAGGGAGCCGGCTATGTATTCCAACGCTTATGTTTGGTCACGCGTCTTGTCTTATCTGGAGCAGCATTCGCCCTCGACGGCGGTGGCGATGTTCTTCGACGATGCGGAGATTGTGGAGCTGAATGAGGGAAAGCTGGTGGTGTTTTCGCCGTCGCCGTTTCGCAAGGACGTGATTCTGAATCGTTACGCGGAGCTTATCAAGGACGCGATGCGCGAGCAGTTCCAGACGGAGATCGAGCTGGTCGTGCTGGATGATGAGGAATATCCGCAGTATTCGCTGGGGAAGAAAAAGCGCTCCTTCGTCGAATGCAATTCGCAGTACACGTTTGAGTCCTTCGTGGTCGGCGCAACGAACCAGCACGCGTTTTCTGCGGCTGAGGCCGTCGCGGAGGAGCGGACGAACGTTTATAACCCCCTGTTCCTCTACGGCCAGTCCGGCCTCGGAAAAACGCATCTGCTGTACGCCATCGCCAATCGCATCCAGCGCCGCCACCCGGATTACGACATCGTTTATCTGACCGGCGAGCAGTTTACGAACGAATTTATCGAAGCCGTCCGAAGCGGCAAAAACTTTGAATTTCGCGACAAATACCGTAATGCGGACCTGTTTTTGATGGACGATATTCAATTTATCGCCGGTAAGGACCAGACACAGGAGGAATTTTTCCACACGTTCAACAGCCTGTACGAGAACCACCGGCAGATCGTTCTGACCTCCGACCGCGTGCCGAGCGATATGCTGCGGCTGGAGGAGCGGCTGCGAACGCGATTTGAGTGGGGCCTGATGGTGGACGTGCAGCCGCCCGATTACGAAACGCGCTGGGCCATTACAAAGAACAAGGCCATTGAAATGGGCATCACGCTGCCGGATGATGTGTGTAATTACATTGCAGAAAACATCACGAACAACGTCCGCCAGCTCGAGGGTACGGTAAAGAAAATCAAGGCGTATCACGATCTGACCGGGATGCCGATGGACGTGGCGAATGTGTCCCGCGCCATCAAGGATATGTACAAGATCAAGGCGCAGAACGTCCCGACGCCGGAGCTGATTATCGGCGAGGTCTGCCGGTTCTATTCGCTGGAGGAGGCCGTCCTGCGCGGGACGCAGAAGAACAAAACCACCGTTGAGGCGCGGCAGATCGCGATGTATCTAATTCGTAAAATGACTACACTTTCCCTGCCCGATATCGCCGAGCCGTTCGGAAAGAATCACACGACGGTGCTGCACGCCATCCGCCGCGTTGAGGAGGAGCTGCCGAACACCGCAAACGGGCTGCAGGACAATGTTCGCGACATTACGGCAAACATCAACGCGCGGCTGTAGCGGTTTGCCGATGCTGCCAGCAACGGCGGGCTGAGGGCAGCCCGCCCTACGAACGGTTTTCGATGGTGCCTGCAACGGGCCGATGTTGGCATCGATCCCTACGCAACGAACGAGAGCTGCGGAAAAGCGGCAGACCAGTGCGAAAATTATTTCTGTTACGCGATACTTTTTTCTGCACAGGGGTTGTGGATTGTGCAAAACTTGGCTGTGCAGGAATTGCCCTCTGCATGATGTGCAAAAAGCCTGTCAATAACTCTATTGCGTCTGCACAGGCGGCTGTGGATGGCGGGACCTTGCGATTGCAGGAACCGCGCCGGTTTTGCACAATTGCAGCGGTCCTACTACGAATACTATATTTATCCTACCTGTCTATATAGAAAGCTAGAAAGAGAGGTTTTTTCCATGAAGTTTACCTGTGAAAAAGCGCTGCTGGTTTCGGCGCTGTCCGTCGCGGGACGGACCGTTTCGCCGAAGAGCACGATTCCGTGCCTGGAGGGCATCCTGCTGCGCGCGGGGCTGGGCATCAGCGTGACCGGCTTCAACCTCGAAACGGGCATCACCGTCAAGGTCGCGGCTGCCGTAACCGAGGCCGGCGCGTGCGTCATGCCCGCCCGCCTGTTCTTCGATATCGTGCGCAAGCTCCCCGACGAGGAGGTCACGGTCACGGTCGATGATAAGTTACAGGTTTCCATTCGCGGCGGCGCGTCGTCGTTCACCATCACGGCGATGGATGCGGAGGATTACCCCGAGCTGCCCGACGTCAACGCCGAAAAGGGCATTTCCATGCCGCAAAGTGCGCTGCGCGAGATGATCGGCGGAACGATTTTTTCCGTTTCGGAGAATCAGGCGCGGCCGATCCACACCGGCTGCCTGATGGAGGTCACGGACACGAGCATCGCCATGATCGCGGTGGACAGCTTCCGTCTGGCGCGGCGAACGTGGCACTCCGACGAGCCGATCGGCCGGGAGCTGAAGTTCGTCGTCCCCGCCACCGGCCTGCGCGAGGTGGAGAAAATTCTGAACGATACAGATGATAAGGTGACATTTTTACTCGGCACGAAGCACATCATGTTCACCATCGGCGACGCAACGCTCGTCTGCCGCGTGCTGGAGGGCGAATTCATCGATTGGCGGCGCGTCGTGCCGACGAACAGCGAAACGATCCTGACTGCGAACGTCGCTGAGCTGACCGCGTCAATCGAGCGCGTGAGCCTGATCGTGTCGGAGAAGATCAAAAGCCCGGTTCGCTGCGTGTTCGGCGAGAATATCGCTGATTTGCGGACGGTCAACACCGTCGGCTCGGCGCACGATACCTGTCCAGTCGCAGGTAACGGCGGCGAGATGGAGATCGGCTTCAACTGCCGGTATCTGCTCGACGCGCTGCGGGCCGTGCCGAGTGAGGTTGTGACGCTGGAGCTGAAAAACGGTCTGAGTCCCATTGTGTTCACGCCGGTGGATGATAAAAAGGATTTTGCTTACATGGTTCTTCCTGTAAGATTGCATTAAGGAGAAAAAAATGAAGGTTCGTGTGCGGCGGGTGTCCGCCGAAGAAATACCGGTGGAGATCACGACGGAATTTATCAAGCTGGAGAGCTTTTTGAAGCTGGCCAACGCCGTTTCCTCCGGCGGAATGGCGAAAAATTTCATTCAGGACGGCGCGGTCACGGTCGGCGGCGAGGTCTGCACCATGCGCGGCAAGAAGCTGTACGACGGCGACAGGGTCGGCTTTGACGGCATAATTTATCTGGTCAAAAATGCAGCTCAATGAACTGACGCTGCGCGGGTTTCGGAACTATACGGACGCAGCGACGCGATTTGTGCCGGGCGTGAACCTGCTCGTCGGCGACAACGCCAACGGCAAGACGAATCTGCTGGAGGCGATCGTCTATCTTTCGACGGGCGGCTCGTTCCGAACGCGGCGGGAGCAGGAATTGATTCAATTTAACGCGGAATTTGCGGAAATCGCGGCGGCCCTGCAATCGCAGGAGCGGGAGCAAACGCTGCGAGCGGTCCTGTTTTCCGGCCGGCGGCCGCGGCAGCTCTGGCTCAACGGCGTGAAGCAAAAAACGGCGGCGGGCATCGCGGGCGTTCTGACGAGCGTGCTGTTCTGCCCGGAGGATTTACTGGTGCTGAAAAAGGGCGCTGCACCGCGCCGAAAATTATTAGATAACGTCATATGCCAATTACGACCGAATTATGACGCGGTTTTAAGCGAATATTCGCGGCTTTTGGAGCAAAAATCGGCGGTCTTGCGGGATGGCGAGCCGTCGATGCTGGCAATTTTGCCGGATTATAACGCGCGGATGGCGCAGCTCGGCGCGTTGATGATTTCGTACCGGGCGCGGTTTTTGCAGGCGCTCGGCGAGGTCAGCGCGACATATCACAAGGAGTTTTCCGGCGATAAGGAAACGCTGACGCTGACGTATCAGACCGTTTCGACGGTGACGGACCCGTTTGCCGCGCCGGAAATTCTGCGGGAGCAGCTGACGGAGCATCAGCAGACCCATGCGCGGGCCGAGCTGGAGAGCCGCCAGTGCCTGTCCGGGCCGCATAAGGATGATTTTTTGGCGGCAATCAACGGTCTGCCTGTTGCTGCCTTTGCTTCGCAGGGGCAGACGCGCACGGCAGCCATCTCCGTCAAGCTGGCCCAGCGTGAGCTGCTGCGCCGCGATGCCGGCGAGGAGCCGCTGCTGCTGCTCGACGACGTGCTGTCCGAGCTGGACGTCGGCCGGCAGGATTTCGTGCTGAACCATCTCAAGGGCGGTCAGGTGTTTATCACCTGCTGCGAAACCGACCGCCTGACCAAGCTGGGCCAGGTGCTGCGTATCGAGGACGGAAACGTCATTCCGTAAACCACCCCTATCCGCGTAGGGGCCGATGCCTACATCGGCCCGTTGCAGGCAGTGTCGAACACCGTCCGTAGGGCGGGCTGCCCCCAGCCCGCCG
>OIZL01001041.1_pt1 | contig 16800 bp, 17 predicted proteins | sample 1588541 | NCBI WGS metagenome assembly OIZL01 (sample SAMN03283285) | human gut metagenome | biome: human-associated habitat; material: feces | host: Homo sapiens | place: Peru | collected 2012 | reverse complement strand
AAAGAAAAACATTTGATGAAGATGTAATGATACATCATTATTCCCATTAGCTTGCTTCTTTATAAGTGTATTAAGTTTGTCACTATTCATTATAAAATTACCTGCATAATTTCCGCTACTTCTTTTTCAATATTAAATTTTTTTGAATATTTAGCAAGTTTTAACATATTTTTATCCTTTCTTTGTGCATACCATTTTAAAGCTTTAGTATATATTTCTTTATCTATATGATTTTTATCTTTAATAATATCACAAATGGTTCTTTCAATATCATAACATTTAATATCCATACCAAATGGTGACTTTATAGTTTCTATTCCAATACTAAAAACTTTTCCATCTACATAATGAAGTGATACAGCATCAATATTTTGAAGCGAACCACCATAACCACGAGGTACAGTAATATCAAAATAAAGTGGTGTTCTATCTGACAAATCATGCAAAAATAAAGATGTGGTATAAGAAAAAATAGCATTTTTGCTTTTAGAAATTATTTTATAATAATCATCATCAACCATATTAGGCAATGAATAATAGCCAGTTGATATTCTTTCTAATAATCCACCATCACATAATCTTTTTAATGCCATTTTATTTAATCCATTATCTACTACCTCTTTAGTGGTAATATATCCATCATTTTTTTGTGCTAATTGCAAAATTTTTTCTAAATCACTCATAATAACACCTCTCTTATAACAATTATACAATATCAAGTAGAAAAAGAAAATAGTTTTTGTTACTTTTTTAATTATTTTTCTTATATTTTAATTTTAATAGTAACAATTGAATTATAAAAAAAATGCAAGAAATATTTCTTACATCTAATCATTTTTATTTTTAAATTCAAGTATAATTGGTGTTCCATCAAGTTCAAAAGTTTTTCTTATTTGATTTTCTAAATATCTTTCGTAAGAAAAATGAACTAACTTTTTATTATTAACCTCAAAAGTAAATTTTGGTGGCTTAATACTTGTTTCAGAGGCAAAATAAATTTTAAGTCTTTTACCTTTATATGAAGGTGGATTATGCATTTGGACACTTTCAATAATACAGTCATTTAAACTACTTGTGGTAACTACCCTATTATGAGATTCATATGCATTAATAACCTGTGGCATTAAAGTAGAAAGTCTTTTTGATGTTTTTGCAGATAAAAATACTACTTTTGCATAAGATAAAAATTTAAATTCATTTTCCATTAAAAGCTTCCATTTTTTTAACTCTTCCTCAGGATTTTTAACTGTATCCCATTTATTTACACAAATAACAATAGCTTTACCTGCATCAGTAATATAAGAAGCAATATGTTTATCATGCTCTATAATCCCCTCTTTAGCATCAAGAACAAGTACACATACATCGCTTCTATCAATAGCTTTTAAAGAACGTAAATAAGAATATTTTTCAATTTGCTCATATATCTTACCTTTTTTTCTCATACCTGCAGTATCAATAACAACATATTCATTACCATCATATTTAAATGTACTATCAACAGCATCTCTTGTTGTACCCGCTACATCAGAAACAATTAATCTTTCTTCTTTCAAAAGAGCATTAACTAAACTTGATTTACCTACATTTGGTCTTCCTACAAAGCAAAATTTAACTCTATCATCCTCTTTTTCTTTTCCTTCACTTATGTTTTTTTCTAAATAAGCATTAAGTTTATCAAAACCAATATTATGTTCTGCAGAAATTGCTATTATATTTTCAAAACCAAGTTCATAAAAATTATATAAATTATTTTGTCTTTCTTTATTATCTGCTTTATTTGCTAAAACTAATACATTTTTATTTGATTTATGAAGCATGCTTGCAACCACTTTATCTTCAGTAGATATTTCACTTGTGGCATCAACAATAAATAAAATTAAATCAGCTTCATCTATAGCAAGAGTTGCTTGAGCTAAAATATCTTTATTAAAATCACCATTTTCTAAAGAAAGTCCTCCGGTATCAATTAAATGAAATGATTTATCCTTTAAATGAACTATTCCATAAATTCTATCACGTGTTACTCCTGGAGTATCTAATATAATTGCTTTTTTTTCTTTTATTAATCTATTAAAAATAGTACTTTTCCCTACATTAGGCTTGCCTATTAAACAAACTGTTTGCATATTTCCTCCCTTTTTAAAACGTTATTATACACAAAAAAATGTAAAATAACAATATATATTATTTTACTTACAATATAAATTTAAACTACTATATTTACTATAATTTGCCTCTTCATTTAAAAGGCTTTTATTTTCATCATTTTTTATAATGCATGCATATACTCGGTTATTTTTTAAAAATATTTTTACTTTTAAATTATTTATAACTATGTTATCTACATTATTAGTTACAATATTTTTACACTTACTACCATTTTTATAACCAAGAGGACTTTTTGCATCTTGACTACATGCATAATTATTATATGATGATGGGTCTATTTCTTCCTCACTTTCAAAATAATTTTTTACAATTAAATCGCCAGCGGTAAGTTCTTTGGAAAGTTCATCTTTATTATCTTCACCCCAATTTTCTGCAGAAGCAATAATTTCTATAATTTATCTGTAAATAATTTTTGATTAATTTGTCTTTTTACACCAGTAACACTTACTAAACCAATTGTAGCAACAATACTCATAATAACAATTACCGCTAGAAGTTCAGTTAATGTAAATCCTTTTTTATTCATATATATTCTCCTTTATAAATAACTTTCTATAATTTTTAAAACATCCTCTCTGCCTTTTTTAGTTACGGTAGAAAATGGTACAAATACATCATCTGCACTTAGTTTTAAAGTATCACAAATAAGTTTATCTTGTTTAGCTCTACCATTTTTAGTTATTTTATCATATTTAGTGGCAACTACTGTAATATTTAAATTATAATACTTTAAATAGTTATACATTAGTACATCATCTTCAGTAGGTTTATGGCGATAATCTACAAGTAAAAATACTCTTTTCAAATTATCTCTATTTTTTATATAATCCTCTATCATTAAACCAAATTTTTTTTGTTTTTCTTTTGATACATTTGCATAACCATATCCAGGTACATCTACAAGATAAAATGTATCATTAACTAAATAGAAATTAAGTGTTTGCGTTTTACCTGGCTTTGAGGATGTATGAGCAAAGTTTTTTCTTTCAATAAGTGAATTTATAAAACTTGATTTTCCTACATTACTTCTTCCCACAAGTAAAAATTCTTTTTTATTATCATCAGGATATTGAGATACCCTTACTGCAATATTTGGTTCTTTAACCGATAATATATCCATTTTTATCACCACTTACATTATAAATGAATTTAATAAAAAATACAATAATTTGTAAAAATGATACTTTATTTATATCTTATTTTGTAACATTTTGACATGTTTTGTCGAATTCATTGATTAATATTTTTTTATATGTATAATAACTACTTGAACGTGATAAAGCTGGCGTTGCCACCAAATTTCAGGGGGTTAAATATCTGAAAGGAGCTTATTACCGGACACTTTTTAAAACAATAGAAAAAGGTATAAATAGTCATTAAATATTAAATAACTCTTATACCTTTTAAAAACAACCTTTTTTTGCTATTATTAATATATCGAAAATAAAAATAGAAAGAGGTTGTTCATGAATAAATTATATAATAATGAAATGGATATTGTAAAGGGTTTAAGTAGTTTTTTTAATAAAATTGATTTAAAACTTTCTAAACCACAGAAAAAAATTATTCCACATATTATTACATCTATCATTAATGCTGAAAATGTTACTACTTTAGATATTTCTAAATGTTATATTGATAATTCTTTTCTTTCTAATCAGTCCTCTATTGAAAAGAAATTATGGAGATTTTTCAATAATAAAAAATTTAATGGCATTAATTTTTTTAATAGTTCAATTAAATATATTATTAATAATAATATTGGTTGTATGAGGCATAATAAACTTGTTGTAGTTTTAGATCATATGTATATGAAAAACAACTTTGTTACTTTAATGTTTACCTTGAAAGTAGGAAAACAGTCTATTCCTATTTGGTTTAAATGTGATAAAACTAAATCTAATAGACATTATGAAATTGATGAACTTACTAAAAAATGTTTATTTAGTGAGAAAGTAATATTTAATGCAATTAATGAAGTTATCAAATTACTTTCTCCATTAAATGCTAAAATTACTTTTTTAGCGGATAGATGGTTTTGCAACTTAAAATTAATGAAACTTATTCATGATAAAGGTCATTATTTCTGCATTAGAGCAAAAGTTAATTCTAACATTAGAGTTTATATTTATGATAAAAAAGAAAAACATAAAATATATAAAAAGTTTACTGATTTACCAATTAGAAAACACTCCGCATTTTATCATGAAAATATTGAACTTGGTGACTTTCATTTTAAATGTAATTTATCTATTGCTCGGGGAAAATTAAGTGATGATCCTTGGTTTATTTTATCCAATATTGAACCTAATCAAGCTTTAAGAGAATATGCTCATAGATTTGGAGCAATAGAAATGTTTTTTAAATCACAGAAAACTAATGGTTTTAATTTAGAAAAAACTAAAACTAGAAACTTACATGCTTATGAAAACTTATACAGTTTAGTTTGTTTTGCGGGGTTATGGCTTACAATTATTGGTATTGATTATACAAAAAATTATCCCCATGTAAAGAAAAACTTAAACATAAGATTTGTAAAATATGATAAAAACAAAAAGCCTATACGAATACTATCTTTATTTAATCTAGGATTAACTATTTTTAAAAGATGTTATAACTCATACATAAATTTTAAAATAAAAACAAATATGCAATTATATTTATAGAAAAAATGCAAAAAATTTTAAATTTCAAAATTTATTTGCATTTTTTATATTTTTTAATCACAAATATGTATTTTTTTAAGTAAAATTTATACATTGTTGGACGAATAATTATCCTTACAAGTTCAGTATTTACCTAGGTTTTATCAAAAGTGTCCGTCAATCAGTCTATCACAAAAGGTGAAGTATATGAGCCATCTCCTGAAGATATTATAGTGCCAGGTTTGATGGAAACGGCTGGACGAACGCCCCACGCGTTGCTCACGCTATCGCTGTCCCATTCACCATACACTTGCCTGACGACGGCGTTGCCGCCGTGATAGAAGTAGAAAGGAGAACCAAGCCAAACTTTTTGGCCACTATTAAAGTAATGACTTCCACCATATCCTGCTAAACTTAATTCTGGTAATGTTAATAATCCTATAGGATATTTTAATCTCGCTTTTGTATTATTTACACTAAATCTATCTGTTGCATTAGTGCATTCTAAATTTTTATTACTTGTATTATTGTTTTTAAAATATAAATATGTTTTTGTACTTCCACCATTTGTGTCCCAACCTGCTTTGTCAGATATTGTTCTATCATTACAAAATACTGTATCCTCCAGTTTATCTTCATATTTATCTTTTATATTTTTCTCATACCAACTGTCTATATATGCTTTTATGGCACTATCTTTTGTATTTACATCATCTGCATACAGCATTTCATTTAATGCATCATTTACTGACTTTCCTCCAGTTAAGGTTATGTAATATAACGTTACATTAGAATCATAATATACATAATAAACGGATGTACAGCTATTACCATTTGTTAAACATGTATAATGGTGTGTATTTACATTTGCACTATTTGTATACCATGTATCTGAATTTATTGTTACTGTATCAGTTAATGTATATGTTCCATTTGCATATGTAAATGATGAGCCAAATACATAATTAATACTATAACTTGTTCCATCTGTTACTCCTCCAGAAAGTGAGTAATAATATATTGATGTTCCATAATATCCTACTATATACCATAAACTTGAGCATGTACCTGTTGTAGAACTACTATTACAAGTATATTTTCCTACTAATGTACTTAAATTTGAACTTGAAACACTTAATGTTGTTGCATTAGTAAGGGTATATTTATTATTTGCATAGGTTGCTCCATCTCCATATGCTTTTGTTCCCAAACCAGATGTACTATTTATTATTGTTTTACTTGAATATGTATATACCTTATTTTCATTATACATGTATCCAACATATGCTAGTGAATTATAACTATTATTAAATGAACTTGTTCCTATTTGTGAGCCTTTTCCTGTATTATTACATGATTTATAAGTTCTTGCATTATCAGAACTTCCTTTTTTCTTAACATTAAATTCTACATAACTATCAGGATTATATGAACCTGTATTGTAAATTACTCTAATGCCTGTTGACGTAGGCATATTTTCTAATATATATGAGTCATCAACTACAAGACAATTTTCACCACATTTTTCACCATATATTGTTGTCCCATCCTCTATTTGAACTTCTACTTGATCTTGTTCTGTACTATCATGCATTTTAAGTTCTAACTGAAATTCGTCTTCTGCTTCAATAACAAAATAAAATTGTCCTGCACCATTACTACGCCATGTCTTATTTTCCGTATAAGTAAAGCCATTATTCTCTCCTTCATTTTCTAAAACAACATAATCGCTTTCTTCAATATTAACATAATTTACATATTCTGGATATGGTACATCTTTTTGTACACCATTATAAACCATCTTAACTCCACCAGTGTCTGTAGTTCTTACTATTTTCCAACAATACCCCCCAAAAAGGACATTATTATTTTCTACATTGCCAGTATAGTAATATATATTATTTGCATAACTAGTTGTATCTCCATAATCTGCTCCATTATATAATTTTACAAATGCATCACCGTTATTATATCTTTTTGCTATAGTAGAATAAAGCGTAGTTCTTGTAGCAACATCTGTTCCAGTGCCTAATACAAGAGTACTAGTAAGATTAGTGTTAAGTGTTATACCATTACCTAGTCCACCTTCATCATAATCTATCCATAAATATAAATAATAGCTTTTTTCTTCGTTTGCGGATATACTTACATTTGTTAGTTCATATCCAGTTGTTACATTATATGTTTGCCCATATTTTGATAATAATTCTTTTTGAGTATTTGCACTTAACTCCATTTCTTTTGTTACAAGTGTTCCTTCATTAGGTAAAGCACTATTTTGCTCTATTAAAACATATTTTAATGCTTTAGGGTTCATTGTAGAACTATTACTTGGAACTAAAAGCACTGATAAACTTTGCTCTTTATTACAACCATTTTTTAAAGTAAATGATGATCTAAAAACATCACTTGATAATGCTTTTGCATCTGATATTGGAGCTGCATATTCTCCCGTAATATTTATTGATGTGCCACTTGTTATATCAATTGATGCACAACTTGGGGCTGATACTGAAATATTTAAATTTGCATTATTTGCGCCACTTACGACAAAATAAGCATAAGACACCGAAATAAGTGTGCATATGCCAATAAGTATAAATAAAACCCATAATATTTTATCTCTTAATTTATCATTCATATTACTTTATTCCTTACTATAAAATAATATCATAAATTTTAATATAATTGAAGTCTTTTTTATTTATTTTTATACTTACAATTCATTTTACAATTTTCACATAATGGATTTTTAGCTTTACAATAATATCTACCAAATAAAAGTAATTGATGATTTATTTTATTATATTCATTTTTATTAAATTTTCTTTTTAGTTTATTTTCAATTTCAATAACATTATCATTTTCTTTAGCAAGTCCAAGTCTTTTTGAAACTCTTTCAACATGAGTATCAACCGCTATCGTGGGAATACCTAAACTTTCTGATAAAAATACATTAACAGTTTTTCTACCTACTCCAGGTAAATTTTCTAATATCTTTCTTTCATGAGGAATAATTCCATTATATTTTGTTAATAAAATGTTAGTAATTTCTTTTGTATAAATAGCTTTTTTATGATAATTTCCAAGAGGTCTTAAAATATCTTCTAATAAATTTATATCTAAATTTGCTATTTCATTCACACTATATTTATATAAATCTTTAGTAACTATATTTACTCTTTTATCAGTTGTTTGTGCTGAAAGCATAATTGATATTAATAGTTCATAATCATTATTATAAACAAGTTCACATTTAGGATTTGGAATATAATAATCTAAATTTTCTTTAATACTAGTTATCATCATCTAACCAATTATAATCAAAAACTTTTGTTTCAAAAGTCTTTTCATCTTCATAATTTATTTTTTCTTCATTATTATATTCTTTAATTTCTTTCGCACCTTTATAACCTTTTTTTTGCCACTCAAATAATATTTTATCTATATAACGTAGTGATGGGGCATTATTTTTAATAGCTTCATTTAATGCCTCTAAAATAAGGTCTTCACTAAAACCTTTATTAAGCCATGCTTTTATAATTTCATAATCCATTCCTGATAAACTTTTTCCAAAAATTTCTTGAAATTTAAAAAATATTGAATTTTCATTTTTTTCTTCATTTTCTAAATTAATTGTTTCTTTTAAATTATTATAAAAGTTTTCAAGTGATACTTTATCTATTAATTTACCTACATCATTTTTAACTGATTTTAAACTAATTAACTTTTTAGTAAGTAAACTATTAAAGGCATTTAATGTATCTTCTTCGTTTAAACATATTGATTTAGAAACCTTTTTAGGATCAAATGTTAAATCATAATCATTATCAAAATACATAAGTATTAAAAATTCTTTTAAAGAAAGATTATATTTTAAAGCCTCTTTTAGAAAAAGTGTTTCTACAATAAATTTTTTGTTGTCCTTATTCATGTTTATACCTTTCTAATATATATTTTTTAATTTCATTATTTTTATTTTTTAAATTACCTTTTAAAATTTGCACTTTTAAATCATTAAATATTTCACTTATCTTTTTTGAGGGTTCTATCACTAGTAATTTAATTATTTCACTACCGGTTATATCAATATCTTTCATACATTTAATAGGCATAGTTTTATAAATTCTATTGATAGTTTGTTTATTTATGTTAAGTACTTCCCCTGCGGCATAAGAAAGATATAAGCCATAATTAAAAATTGTAAAATTATTTATTTGTTTAGTCATTAATATTTCTTTTATTTTTTCTATATTATCTTTTTCTTCTTTAGTATATTCAATATATTTTATATCTATTTGTGAAAGCATTCCTAATATATCTAAAGTAAATGTAATATCTTCATTGTAAGATAAACCTATTACATCACTAATACCAGTTTCCTTTAAAAGTTCTAAACCTTTTTTAAAGTTTTTATTTGATAATATTTTTATTAATTCCTCTTTTACTCTTTCTTTACTTAATGATGAAACTAAAGTGCAATTATTACATATTTCTTTATATGTATTTTTTTCAATATCAAAGTTAAGTATACTTGCAAATCTTATTGCACGAAGCATCCTTAAAGGGTCTTCCTTAAATTTTTTTTCAGCACTCCCAATAGACCTAATTATACCATCATTAATGTCCTCTTTACCATTTAATAAATCAATAATTTTTTCATTTTTATCCATACATATTGCATTAATAGTAAAATCTCTTCGTTTGATATCTTCGAATAAATTACTTACATATTCAATTTCTATAGGATGACGGTTAGAGTATGCTTTTTCTTTTCTATAAGTTGTTATATCTATATTATAATTTTTAATTTTTATATTAAAACCACCATAGTTATTTGCTTTTTGTTTAGCACTAAATACATTTATTAAATCTTTAGGCTTTGCATTAGTACAAATATCTACGTCAAACGAATTTTTATAAAGTAATAAATCACGCACAAAACCACCTACTATGTAGGCTTCATATCCTTCACTTTCTATTTTTTTTAGTACATTTTTTATTATTTTGTCCATATAAAATATTTTAACATATTTTATTAAATAAAAAAAGAACATATATTTTAAAAATACATGATAAATTATGAAAAAAAATAATAATATCAAATTGAAGAATATGAAAAAATGCAACTTAATTTAGTTAAAAATTTAAAGTGGCTAGATTTTTCTAAATTAGAAGATTTTCCAAATGAAGCAAAACAAATTCTTTCACTAAATAAATTATTATCAGAAGAAAGAATTAATAAAATAACCGAAGAAATAAAAAAAGAATTGATTATTTAAAAAATTTAAAAAAGTATATACAGTTTTAAAAATAATATCAATATATTCGGTCACTATATATTTTTAAACAAGAAAAAACGAACTATTCCTAGTTCGAATAGATTTCTCATTGGTGCTTGTGGAGGGAATCGAACCCTCATGGTCGCAAAACCGCAGCATTTTGAGTGCTGTGCGTCTACCTATTCCGCCACACAAGCGTCCAAATACATTGTATCACATTTTTAAATAATCTAAAACTATTTTTTTATCGTCAAAATATATTTTTTCATGACCTATTATTTGATAATCTTCATGTCCTTTTCCAAGTATTAATAAAATATCATTTTTTTTAAGCATTTTAATGCCCTTTATAATAGCATCTTTTCGGTTATTTATTATTTCAAAATTATTTTTCTTAAGACTATTTGTAATATCTTTTATAATTTCAGTGGGTCTTTCACATCTAGGATTATCATCTGTAAAAATAACATAATTAGAAAGTGATACTGCAATATTTCCCATAATAGGTCTTTTTGATTTATCTCTATTACCACCACACCCAACAATAGTAATAATTTTACTATGTTTTATATGACTAAATGCATCAATAATTTTTTCCATTGCATCTGGAGTATGAGCATAATCTATAACAATTTTATTTTTTTTATAAATTACTGTATCACATCTACCTTTCGGAGGCACTATTGTATTTGTAATTTTTTTTATATTTTTTACATTTGTATAATTATTTGTAATAACTATTGCAAGAGCAAGATTATATGCGTTAAAATTTCCCTTCAAAAGAGTTTTAAATTTATATATTTTGTTATTTAATTTTAATTTTAATATAGATAGTTTTTTATTTTCTTTAAAAGATAAAATTTGTGCATTAGACTTGTTAAAGCCAAATGAAAGTGCATTTTTTTTCATAAAATAATTACTATAACTATCATCTATATTAACATATATTTTTCCATCACCCTTTAAATAGTCTAATATAAGTAGTTTTGCTTTCAAATACTGTTGCATAGTTTTATGAAAATCTAAATGATCCATAGTTAAATTTGTAAATGCTGCATATTTAAATTTTAACCCTTTAACCCTTTTTAAAAATAAAGCATGCGATGAAACCTCCATAACTACTACTTTTACATTTTCTTCAATAGATTTAAGTATCATATCATAAAGGGATAAAATATCTGGTGTAGTATTATCTAAATTAGTTATTTTTTTATCTAAATAAAAACCTATTGTTCCTATATAAGAAGATTTTATACCTATTTTATTAAGCATTTGATATATAAGAAAAGCACTTGTAGTTTTACCATTTGTTCCAGTTATACCAATTATATCAACACTATTAATTTTTTCACTATAATTGGCTATAAGAAAGTCTTGTAAATATTTTAAACTATTTTCTGTAACAATAGTATTTACTTCATAATTTCCATGTTCACAAACAATTGTTGTAGCACCATTTTTAATTGCCTCATCTATATAATCATGACCATCTACAGTTAGTCCCTTAATAGCCACGAAAGTATCACCTTTTTGTACTTTTCGTGAATCTGTTTTAATTTTAATAGTTACACCTCTTTCACTAAAATATATGTGAAAAAGAAAAAAATATCATTTAAGATATTTAAAAGTATATGTCATACCAAGTTAAAAATGTATAAATAGTCCATATTTTTTTGTAATTATTTTCTTTATTATTAACATGTTTTTCTAATAAATTTAAAATATAGTCTTGATTAAAATATTTTTTAGCACTACTAGATAAAAATTTATCTTTTATTATATTATATATTTCTTTAGATTTTATCCATTCATTTAAAGGAACTGGAAAACCTAACTTTTTCATATCATATGCTTTTGTTGGAATAACTTTTTTTGAGGCCATACGTAGTGCATATTTTGTTTTACCATTATATATTTTATCCTCAAGTGATAGTTTTGAAGTAACATTTAAAACCTTTTTATCTAGAAATGGAGTTCTAGCTTCAATACCAAACATCATTGTACATCTATCTATTGCATGTAAAAAATCATTAGGAAGCCATAAATTAAAATCAATCATTTGTTTTTTTACTAAAGTAGAATTATTTCTATATTTAGTAAAAATATCTTTTGTAAAACTTGTTACATCTTCTTGATTACTTAATTTTAAAAATTTTTTCACTTCTCTTTTTTCAAATACTCTTCCTATACCAATATAATATTTTTCTAAAGGCATCCCGTTACGATATATAAAATTTAAACCTTTTTTACTTGGTAAAAAACCCGCAATAAGGGAAAATAGTTTTCTTACTTTAAAAGGAATTTTTTTATATAATAAAGTTTTTTTATCTTCATAATATGAATTATAACCAGCAAAAAGTTCATCAGCACCTTCTCCAGATAAAACTACTTTTACATACTTACTAGCAAGACTACTAACAAAATAAATTGGCACTATTGCAGGGTCTGCTATAGGTTCATCCATATAATACATTATTTTTGCAAAAGAAGATATATATTTATTTTTATCTATAATTATTTCTTTATTTTCTATGGAAAGCATCTTTGATAAATTTTTAGCATAATCTATTTCACTATATTTTTTATCTTTATAACCAGCGGTAAAAGTTTTTTGAGGTTTTGCAAGTGATACTATAAACGATGAGTCAACTCCACTTGATAAAAATGCGCCAACTGGAACATCACTAATTAAATGATGAGAAACTGAACTTCTTAAAGCACTATATATTTCATCAGTAATATTTTTCTTGTAAAGATTATCCTCAGTAATTTTATAATTAAAATATTTTTTTATTTTTACTTTTCCATTTTTAAAAGTTAGATAACTACCTGGTTCCAATTTATAAATACCTTTAAAAAAAGTTTCACTAGAGGGATTAAAATTAAACTGAAGAAAACAAGATAATAATTTTTCATTAAAAGATTTATTATACTCTGGATAAGATAAAATAGTTTTAGCTTCTGAAGCAAAAACAAAAGTATCTAAATTATGGTAATAATAAAGTGGTTTAATACCATAATTATCTCTTGCTAAAAATAAAGAATTATCTTTTTTATTATATATTACAAACGCAAACATCCCTCTTAAATGCTTTACAACATTTTTACCCCATTTTTCATAACCATGTAATATTACTTCAGTATCAGTATTAGTATAAAAATTATGATTATCTAAAATAAGGATTTTTTTTAAATTTTCATAATTATAGATTTCTCCATTAAATATAATTATAAGAGATTTATCTTCATTATATATTGGTTGTTTACCATTTTTTAAATCAATTATGGCTAGTCTTTCATGACAAAGAGCGATGTTTTTATCAACATAAAAGCCCTGTCCATCAGGTCCTCTATGAATTTGTACATCGCTCATTTTTTTTATAACTGATTTTTTATCATTTATATGACTAATAAAACCCGCTATTCCACACATATAATCACCATTAATAGTTTTCCCTATAATTACATTTATATAAGTCTACTTCCTCATTTTCATTATTTACTTCACTATGTTTAATTTCTGGTAAATCAGATATTGATGCAAGACCAAAATAATCTAAAAATTCTCTTGTAGTTCTATATAAATTAGGATGACCAGGAAGTTCGCTTTTACCACACACTTTAATTAAATCTTTAGCCATTAATTTTTTTATCATAAATGATGATGAAATACCTCTTAAATTATCAACACCTGCTCTTGTTATAGGTTCATTATAGGCAATTATTGCAAGAGTTTCCAAGGCTGCTTGACTAAGTATTTGTCCGTTTTCATTATCACTGGCAAGTTTTTGATAATACTCAATATGCTCCTTTTTAGTAGTTAATTTAAAAGAGTTAGATAAATAACTAATTCTTATTCCTCTTTCATCACTTTCATATTCTTTTTGAAGTTTTGTAAGAAGACTTTTAGCTTCATCTTCATTTATATCCATTATTTTACATATTTCATCTACTGTAATGCCTTCGTCGCCAACTACAAACAAAAGGCCCTCTAAAACTGCTACTTTATTCATTTTTAACCTCAACATATATTTTACTAAAATTTTTATTTTGTGACAAGGTTATTAAATTATCTTTACTCATTTCTAAAATACTTAAAAATGTTACAACAATTTCCTCTTTTGTATTTTCTGTAAATAATGAAGTAAATTCAACTTTTTTATTTTGATTTAAAATACCCTTTATATAATTTATTTTATCTTTTACACTATATTCTTTTCGAGTAATTTTAGTATTTTTAGGTTTTTTGTACTCAATACGCTCACTAATTTCCAACATAGCATTTATTAAATCTTCGATAGAAAGTCCACTTACTAAAGTATTTTGTTCATATTCCTTAAAACTTTCCGGAAGTTTAGTAAAATAATCATGTCTATTTTTTTCAAGTTCACGAAAATCATTAGTAATTGTTTGATATTTTTCATATTCAATTAATCTATTTCTTAAATCTTGCTCACTATTTATTTCAAAATTAGAGTCGTCTTCTTCTTCATCAAAACCAAGTATAATTTTACTTTTTAAATGAACAAGTTCTGAGGCCATAACTAAATATTCACTTTTACTATCTAAATCATTTTTATCTAATGAGTTAATAAAATCGATGTATTCATCGATTATTACTTTTAAATCTATTTCATAAATATCAAGTTCATGTCTTCTTACCATATGTAAAAGTAAGTCTAATGGACCTGAAAAATCTTTTATATTAAAATTCATTTTTCCCCCTAACTACAAGTAAATTTCATTGCTTTCATTTCAAAACTAATTTTAATAGGACTCGTACCCTTTTGATAATAATACATATTATCAAATTTTTGCATATATAAGTTATAATCTATTGAAAGTCTATATCTAAATGATGTTGTATTATCTGAAAATATTGAAGATAAACCTGTAACGTTTTCATATGTTTTACTTAATGCGTTATATTTGCTATAGGCATTATCATAACCATCCTCATCTATACTATAATTAATTGTATCTTCGAGTTTATAAAGTTTATCATCTTCGAAAAAATATAAAATAGATTCATTATCTTTATGACAGTTCATCGCAGATTTATTATTTTCATCAACATTAAGCATTACAAGATCATAATCCTTTTCTAAAATTTTACTTATACTATATTTATAAGGTATAACATTTAAACTAAAACTAAATGGTAAATCTACAGATTTTTTTAATGTACCATTAATTTTTAATGTATCTATAATTTCTTGGTTTTCATTATATAATCTTATAAAATAATTATTATCTGTTAAATTTACCTCATCTTCGCTTTTATTACTTGCTAAAAAAGTTAATAAACCAGCATCAAATTTAACATTTGTAAATGTTACGTTATCTATAGAAACACTTTCATTATCAGTAAAATTTAAGATCTTATTTTCAGTATTTTCCGTATTATTGGTAACATTTGTTATGGTGTTAGTCCCATTTTCAGTGGTGTTATTTGTATTTAAATAATTATTTGTAAATGCTTTATTATATAAATAATCTTTATATGCTTTTTGAATATCAGGTAAAAAGTATATTATTAAAATGAAAAAGACGAATAAAAATAGTACTCCTATCCAGCCATGTTTTTTTGTATCTGTTCTTCCAATTGTTACAGCTTCAAGTGGATTTGAATTTATATTAATTTTTTTCCTTGCCATTTTTTGCTCCCTCTATTCAAAGTAATTATACTATAATTATCAAATTAAAACAATAAACACTTGCGTTTTTATTTTTTTTTTGCTACAATATCATTAGTTTTTATGGCGGGGTATATCAACTGGCTAGATAGTTCGGTTCATACCCGAAATGTTGGGGGTTCGAGTCCCTCCCCCGCTACCAAGAGAAATTCTACTCGAACTTTTATAGTTTCGAGTTTGATAAATAACTAATTCAGAAATGGATTAGTTTTTTTGTTAAAAACTATCCTAGAAGAAAGGATGATATTATGGTAAATATTATTAAAGAAGAATTACCTATTGAAGAATTTAATCAAGTATATAGTTTAGACTCTACTTTGAAAAAAAGCAAAAAGGTAGAAATAGAGATATTCATGTATCTGATATGGATAACTATATTGAGATGAAAAAACAAATTGAAAAGAATACCAAAAATTTAAAACGAGCTAATAAAAAATCTTTAGAACTGAAACAAAATTCTAAAGATATAAAAGATAAAATTGATAAATTGAAAACATCTAAACTAAATAAAGATAATTATATTTTATCAAAAGAAGATAAAGACTTTTTTATCGACTTTATCGAACAAGTAAATAATGCCAGTCAAGAATACGATAAAATAAAAACTTTATCTAATACACTAGTTAATGCTCACGAACAATTAAAAAAACTTTAACTGAAAATAATGAAGCACTTAATTTAAGAGTTAAAACTTTAAATGATACGATTAAAGAAAAAGACAATGAAGTATCATTTTTAAAATCTAAAATACATGATTTAAAAAATACGCTAAATTATTGGAAAGATAAATTTGAAAAACTAATATCTTTCTTACATGATAAACTTCATAGTTGATATGATAAAGATGATAAATATATTGATATAGTTAATGATATGTATGAAGATAATGCTTTAGATGATGATGACATTAAAGAATTAGATTTAAACAAAGAAAAGGATGTTTTTGAAAAATAAACAAAAATATTCTTTTACATATCACTTGAAATAAATCGTCTTATTTTCTTA
>OIZL01001039.1_pt1 | contig 16829 bp, 10 predicted proteins | sample 1588541 | NCBI WGS metagenome assembly OIZL01 (sample SAMN03283285) | human gut metagenome | biome: human-associated habitat; material: feces | host: Homo sapiens | place: Peru | collected 2012 | reverse complement strand
AGAACAACTGCTTAAAGGCAGAAGAAAATGATGTCGGAATCAAGGGTGCATCCATTGTGGAATGGGAGGAAGCAGCCTGCATCAACTGTGGGATCTGTGAGAAGACCTGCCGCGTGGATGCAATCAGCACCGTGGACGGAAAAATCGTTCTCGATGAGGAAAAATGTAACAACTGCGGACGCTGTGTAAAGGCCTGTCCGACCGATGCATGGAAAGCGACACCTGCATTTGAGGTATCTTTCGGTGGACTGTTTGGAAACCGCGTATACAAGGGCGAGAATTATCTTCCGCTTGTGACATCCGAGGAACAGTTATTCCGCATTACCGATGCGGCAATCCAGTTCTTTGATGACAATGCCAATCCGGGAGAGCGTTTCCGCATGACACTCGAGAGAGTGGGACTTGATAAATTTGAAGAGAAGATAAAGGAGGCATACAATGGCTGATTTTGAAATTGATGATAACGCTTTTGGAACACTAAAAAAACCTCTTATAATTGAAAAAACTACAGTTGATACAAAAGGCTATACATATAAAGTAACTAAAAATTAGTTACTTTTTTTTAAAGCAAAAAAGGATAGTTAATCTACCCTTTTAATATTGATACCAACATTATAATTATTAAGCACTATATTTTTATTTAAACTTTCATCATAGTTTAGTGTTACCGCTAAAGTTTCATTTTTTACATATTCTTCGTTATCTTTAATCGAAGAGATAAACTCTTTTTCACCATTTAAAGTGATAATAATTCTATCTGCAATATCAAAATCTCTTTCTTTTCTAATAGCTTGAACTTTTGAAACAAATTCTCTAGCATTACCTTCTTTTTTTAAGTTTTCTGTAATAACTGCATTAAGTATTACAAACTTACCATTATCCATACCTATATCAAAACCATCTTTAGCATTATATCTAATATCCACTAAATCAGAAGTTATATCATAATTTTTATTATTAACATTTAAAGTAATAGTTTCATTATTTTTTAAACTTTCAATTTCTTTATTAGAAATATTTTTTAGCATTTCTTGATAATCTTTCATATCTTTGCCAAAAACTTTACCAGCCTCTTTAAAGTTAGGTTTAACTTCAAAATTCATATAAGTATTTAAATTTTTAATATATTTAACCTCTTTTACATTTAATTCTTCTTTTATTAAAGGTGTAAGTTCACTAATAATATCACTATATTTTCCATCGATTAATACTTCTGAAAGAGGTTGACGTACTTTAATTTTGTTTTCTTCACGAACATATCTTCCAATAGATATTAAATCTCTTACAAGATCCATTTTTTCTTCTAAAGAAGGATTAATTAATTTTTCATCACAAACTGGATAAGAAGATAAATGAACTGATTTTTCATGTGTTAAATTAGTATAAATTTCTTCACTTACAAATGGTGCTATCGGAGCAATTAATTTACAAAGTCCACTTAATACTTCATATGTAGTTATATAAACGCTTTTTTTAGAGTTATCTAAAATGCTACCCCAAAATCTATTACGATTACGTCTAATATACCAATTTGATAAATCATCGGAAACAAATGAAGTAATATATTTAGTAACTTTATTTAAATCATATTCAGAAAAAGAATTTCTTACATTTTTAATTAAATTGTTATATTTAGAAAGAAGCCACTTATCAATATCCTCTCTTAAAGAGTAGTCTATGTTGCACTCATTTATATCAATATTATCTACATTCGCATACATTTGAAAAAATGAATATGTATTTTTTAAAGGATTTATAAATTTAGAATATACTTCTTTTACGCCATCTTCATCAAATTTAAGTGGTGTCCATACTGGTGAAGCATAAAGCATATACCATCTTATAGAGTCTGCTCCATATTTTTCCATAATAGCTACAGGGTCAATAATATTTCCTGTAGATTTACTCATTTTTTTACCATTTTTATCAAGCATCATATCATTAACTACAACATTTTTAAATGATGAAGTTCCACTTATAATTGTGCTTATTACAAGTAGTACATAGAACCATCCACGAGTTTGGTCTACTCCTTCCGCAATAAAATCTGCAGGGAATTGACTTTCAAAAAGTTCTTTGTTTTCAAATGGATAATGATACTGTGCATAAGGCATTGAACCTGAATCAAACCATACATCAAGTACATCTTTAACTCTATGCATTACACTGCCACATGAACAAGTCATTGTAATATTATCAACATAAGGTCTATGAAGCTCCATATTTTTAATATCAATATCTTTTTCATTGGCTCTATCACTAAGTTCCTTTACACTTCCAATTACATCAAAATGATTACACTCATCACATACCCAAATAGGTAAAGGACATCCCCAATATCTATTTCTTGAAATACCCCAATCTATCATATTTTCAAGCCAATTATTAAATCTTTTTTGACCTACATAATCTGGATACCAATTAATAGATTTATTAGCCTCAATAATTTTATCTTTATAATCAGTTGTCTTTACATACCAAGCTGGTTTTGCATAATAGATAAGTGGACTTTTACATCTCCAGCAATGAGGATAATCATGAACCATTTTAATCTTTTTAAATAATTTATCATTGTCTTTTAAATATTTGATAATTTCTATTTCAAGGTCTTTATCTGTTACAAGAGTTCCTTTCCAAGGACCAATTTTATATTTACCATCACTACCAACACTTTGAACAAAAGATATTCCATTTTGCATGCATACTCTATTATCATCAGCACCATACGCAGGAGCAATATGAACAATTCCAGTACCATCATCTGCTGTAACATAAGAGTCCGCAACTACGACAAAAGCTTTTCCCTCTACCTTTGCAAAAGGCATTAATTGTTCATACTCTGTTCCCACTAAATCAGTACCTTTAAATGATTCAAGAACTTTTACATCCTCTCCTAAAACCTTTTCTACTAAACTTTCACATAATATAAATTTATAACCCATACTTTCAACTTTTACATAAGTTAAATTAGGATTTACACATGCTGCAACATTATCAAGAAGTGTCCAAGGAGTTGTAGTCCAAACAAGCATATATTCATCTTTACCCTTTATTTTAAAAGGAACAATAACTGTATTTACACTATCTTCTTCATAACCTTGACTTACTTCATGTGATGCAAGTTCTGTTCCACATCTAGGACAATATGGAAGTACTTTAGAACCATAATAAATAAGTCCTTTTTCATGCATAGTTTTTAATATCCACCATTCAGATTCAATATAATCATTACTACATGTAATATATGGATTTTTAGTATCAATAAATTGACCCATCATTTGAGTTACTTTATCTACTTCATCAATATTTGTAGCAGTTTCTTTATTACACTCTTTACAAAAATTTTCTACACCAAACTTTTCAATATCTGCTTTACCAGAAAAACCTAATTTCTTTTCAACATTAACCTCAATTGGAAGTCCATGTGTATCAAGACCTATTTTTCTAAGTACCTTTTTCCCATTCATTACATTATACTTACAAAAAGCATCTTTAATTGTTTTTGCAAATACATGATGAATTCCTGGTTTAGCATTAGCATAAATTGGTCCATCATAAAATACAAAGTTTTCATCACCTTTTGTAGTAAGTGATAAAATATCCTCTTTTTGCCAAGTATTTAAAATACTTTTTTCAACTTCATTTGTTTTTCTTTCATCTAATTTTTTAAACATCTTTCTTCCCTCCATTAAAAAAAGTGGTTACCAAAAGGGTGCTATTGCACGGTACCACCTTTAAATTTAACTTATTATCCTTAATGCGGATTAAACATTTTATCCTATTTATTTAGATAAACAACTCCCAAGTGATCTAAATTACTTATTACTATTAACTTTCACCAAACGTTAACTCTCTTTAAGCTTTTAGGTAATTTCGTCTTGTTCATAGTCTTTTCAAAACACATCTAAATTATATGCTTTTTTTATATAATTGTCAAACAAAATATTTTGATTATTTTTATTATTGACATCCACCCCATTTTTGGTTTTTATTCATCCTATAATAGCAAAATCCATCAATACAACTTTTTTCTTGACCTGGCCTATTACCGCAATCAGCTTTTGACTTACATTTACATTTACCTTGGCCACCACCAGTGTTACTTCCTCCGCTACCAGAGCCACCTCCATTACCATACTTCGAACATTTTTGTGGGTTAGTTAATATACTTTTTTCAATTGTTCCAGACACACCATGGCCATCTCTTGCAGTATATTTACATAATTTGCCACAACTTAATGGTTGACACGAGTGAATATAATAAAGCACATCTTCCACAGTATTGCACCTATTACCACGTAGTGACGTATCTGTGTACTCACAACTAACACCAGGATTTGGACTTGGTTCGGGTTCAGGCGTTGGTGTAGGAGTTGGTTCTGGATTAAAACAAGTACAAGGTATATATGTAGGTTCAGTATTACCACAATATCTATTATCAAATGTTGAATATTTTTCATAGTTAATAATTATTTGGCCATAACCAAACAGTGGACTACATTGACAAACGCCAGGATAACTTTTTAAGATTGTATCACTACAAGCATTATAAAGTGTGTATGTTACATCTTTTTTTTGAATATTACCTACGTTATCTTTAGCAAAAATATTTATATTGAAAGTCTGCCCACTTCCATTTTCTGATGGTAACGTTATTTGTTTAGTGCATAAATAACTATCACCATTTTTTTGACAATTATTTATATTTATAAATTCATAATCATTTGGATAATTATACATATTATAACCAATGTAATAACTATTCATACCACTGTGATTATCTTTTACAGTAAATGTTACGTTAATAGTATTATTATTATAATTTAAAGTTCCATTTACTCTTTCATTACTAATTTTAGGTTTTTCTTTATCAATATAAACATCAATTTTATCAGTTGCATTTATAGGACATGTTTGATTATTACCTGCTTGATCATATATAATATAACTTCCTATAGTATCTTTTATTCTTTCTTTTGTGGCGGTTTTAGAAAATGTCTTTACTGCATAAACATTATTATTTTTTTCTATGACTTTTTCATAGCCACCATTTAATTTAATTTTTACTTCACAACCACTTTCATTATCATGACAACCAAACATTAAGTCTTTATTATTATTTAACCATACATTACTACCAATATAATCACATTGTGGAGCTATATTATCAATTTTTTGAACATTTAAAGTTTTATCATATTTTGTTATATTACCTGCTTTATCCGCTACACATAAATAATAATTTCCCTCTTTAGTTACAGTATGACTACGCTTTACTTCATTTCCATTTTTTTCTCTTATTTTTGTCCAATTTTTATAATCATCATTACAAGGACTATTTGATATAATATAACTATATATTCCAGACCCAATATCTTTTAAAGAAAGTCTAATTTCTTTTTCTTTTGTCCAAATATCATTATTTATTATTTCAACGTTTTCAATAACTGGAAATACGCCATCTATTTTTACTTTTTCACCTTTTGATTTTAAAACTTTACCTGACGCATTTTCATAACCATTTACATAAAATACGTCATTTATTACATTTCCTCTTTCATTATAAAGATTTGTTAAATCAAATTTAATATCATTATTTACTGTATTAGGATTTAAATCAGTAGTCCAAGTAAAACTATCAATATTTTTGCCAAATGCATCCACCATTAACGTTATGGGGTGATTATACCAAATATCCTCTAAAGGGGCATTTTCTAATTTAATTTTAAGATCATAATTTTCCTCAAGTGGACTACTACAATTACTATCTTTTTGATAATTTAATATAACTTTATCTTGTTCATTTACACTTAAAATTTGACATTTTAATGATTTTCCGTCACGAGGGTCTATTATATCCATATTACTATTTGCTTTTAAATAGCCTTCATCAATTAATGTTTTAACAAAAAATGTTGTACTTTCTGTATCTACGTAATAATTTTTGCCTGCTAGCTCAATTTCTGTTTTTAAATTTTTATACTGTTTTGCTAAAATATTTTCTCGTATTCTAATACATGTAAATATACCAATAGTTAATATTACCCCAATTAAAACTATAACACTCAAAAGTTCTATTAATGTAAATCCTTTTTTATTTCTCATAAATCCTCTACTTTAATAGTAGTTTATCATAAAATAGAAAAAAATGCCATAATTATAGCATTTTATTCATATATTACAATATCTTTATTTTTTAAACTTTTTTGAACATCTATTACTCTTTGATTTGAGGACCCTTTCCATTTTAAAGTTGGATTAGAAAGACTATTTACAAACTGTCCATCCACTAAAACATCAATGTAATTAAGTACTTCTTTACCTTTTAAATCTTTATCAAATAGAAAACCACTCCATACCCATAAAGTTTTATTTGGATATTTTTCTTTAAAAGCTTTAGCAAGCATTGTAGTACCCTCAATATTATTTGGATGCATAGGCTCACCTCCTAAAATGGAAAGTCCTGTTATAAAATCTTTAGAGCAAAGATTTAATACTTCTTCAATTGTTGTTTCATTAAATTCTTTGCCACCATTAAAGTCCCAAGTTTCAGGATTAAAGCAATTTTCACAGTGAAAAGCACATCCTTGCATAAATACTGAAACTCTTACTCCAGGTCCATTAGAAATATCCATTTTTCTAATTTTATGATATCTCATATTTAAGCATCCTTATTATCTATATGCATTACTCTTTCTTTTATTTCTTCAGTTCTACCTTTATTCCAAAAGTTAGTTCCAATATAACCACAAGTTCTACGAGCAACATTTAATTTATCATGATCTTTGTTTCCACAATTTGGACAATACCACTCTAAATTATCATCAATTAAAATTTCACCAGTATAACCACACGCTTGGCAATAATCAGATTTTGTATTAAGTTCAGCATACATAATATTATTATAAATATAATCAATAACTTCCATTACAACATCTAAATTATTTTCAAGGTTTGGTGTTTCGATATAACTAATTGCTCCTCCTGGAGAAAGTTTTTGAAATTCACTTTCAAGTTTTAATTTTGTAAAAGCATCAATTTCTTCAAATACTGGTACGTGGTATGAATTAGTAATGTAATTTCTATCTGTAATTCCTTTTACAATACCAAATCTCTCTTTTAAACATTTAGCAAATTTATAAGTAGTAGATTCAATTGGTGTTCCGTATACTGAATAATCAATATCTTCTTCCTCTTTCCATTTTTTACATTTATTATTCATATACTCCATAACTTTTAAGCCAAATTCTTTACCAACAGATTCATCGGTATGAGAATGGCCTGTCATGTATTTAACACATTCATAAAGTCCCGCGTAACCAAGTGAAATTGTTGAATAACCATGATGTAAAAGATCGTGAATACTTTCACCTTTTTCAAGTCTTGCAAGTGCTCCATGTTGCCATAAAATTGGTGCTACATCACTTGTTACTTTGCTTAATCTTTCATGCCTAATTCTTAAAGCCTTATGGCATAGCTCCAATCTTTCTTCATATATTTTCCAGAATTTATCTTCATCTTGGTTTGAAGATAATGCTACATCTACCAAGTTTATTGTTACAACTCCTTGATTAAATCTTCCATAATACTTTGGTTTATTAGTTTCTGGATCTACATATGGGGTTAAGAATGAACGGCAACCCATACATGGATAACAATTTCCATTTCCGTTTTTATCTATTTTATATTCTTTCATTTTCTTTTCTGAAATATAATCTGGTACTAATCTTTTTGCAGTACATTTTGCCGCTAACTCTGTTAAGTACCAATACTTACTTCCTTTACGGATGTTGTCTTCTTCTAATATATATAATAATTTTGGGAACGCAGGTGTTATATAAACTCCCTTTTCATTTTTGAAACCTTCTATTCTTTGTTTTAAGAATTCTTCTATAATCATTGCTAATTCTTTTTTGTATTCGTCTGTTTCTCCTAGGTACATGCAAACTGATAGGAAAGGTGCTTGCCCATTTGTATTTGTCATTGAGTTTACCTGATAATTAAATGTTTGAACTCCATCTTCAATTTCTTTCTTTATGTCTTGCTTTGCATATTCTTCACATTGTTTCTCTGATAATCCTCTTTGTTTATATTTTTTATAATATCTGTCATAACTACTTCTTACAAATGGTGCCAAATGTGTTAGTGAAACTGTTGCTCCACCATATGTAGATGATGTAACTCCTAAAATTATTTGTGTAGCTATAGTCATTGCAGTCAAAAATCTATGTGGTTTTTCTATCATTACTCCATTTATATTAGTTCCATTTTGTAACATATCTTCTAAATTAATTAAATCACAATTATGTAATGCATTTTGAGCAAAATAATCAGCATCATGAAAATGAATAATCCCCTCATCATGAGCCTTAACTATATCTTCTGGAAGTAAAAATCTTCTTGTAATATCTGTTGAAGTAATACCTGCTAAATAATCCCTTTGAGTAGTTACAACTTTAGCATTTTTATTAGAATTTTCAGTATTCCAATACTCACTTTCTCCATCTATTAATTCTTTAATTGATAAATCAGTAGTATTACTCTTTCTTACTAATTCCCTTGTATACCTATATGTTATATATCCCTTAGCTAAAGCATACTTTCCAAGCGACATAAGACGCATTTCTATAATATCTTGAATATCTTCAACTAAAATTCTTTTCTTCTTTAAACCTTCAATATATTTTATAATATTCTTAATCTGAATATCACTTACTCTATCCTCTTCAGATACTTCATTATTAGCTTTTTTAATAGCAATTTCAATCTTTTCAGGACAATAATCCACTACATGTCCATCTCTTTTGATTACTTTCATATAACTTCTCCTCTACAACTTTTTTATTTTTCTTACAATAAAAATATAACACAAATAAAAAAATAGTATTGTTGCAATTGCAACAAACAAGAAAAAATGATAAAATTTTATTCAAGAGGTGTAAAATGAACGAACTATTCTATAATATTAACTTAAAAGACCAAATAAAATTACTAAAACTATTCGAATCATATACAAGAACCTATACTAAAAACTCCTATATTTCTATAAATACAAGAGAAAATATAATTGGAGTTTTATTAAAAGGAAGACTTTCTATTATTAAAACAGATTATAATGGTAACCAAAAAATAGTCGAAGAATTAAATGATAACAATATATTTGGCACTACTATATCCTATTTATCAAACGATGAATACTCAGTTCTAGTAAAAGAAAATTCACGAATATTATTTATTGATTATGAAAGCGCCCTCATTTTAAATAACAATACTTCCTATTATAATAGGTTTTTAAAAAATTTACTTGATATATTAATAAAACTAATAGATGAAAAAAACAAACACATCGAAATCCTATCCAAAAAAACTATACGCGATAAATTACTTGAATACTTTAAAGTTGCATCAAATCATAAAAGAATAATATATCTACCATTTAGTTACACTCTTCTAGCAGACTATCTAGCAGTAGATAGAACTGCCATGTCTAGAGAACTTAAAAACTTAAAAGATGAAGGCTTCATTCTAACAAAAGGAAGAATAATTACTTTGCTTTATTATAAATAGTTTTATATAAATACTTAACTATATTACTTACTATTATATATAATGGTACCGCTACTATTAAACCAGTAACCCCAAACAAAGAAGAAGAAATTATAATAGATACAATTACCTCCAAAAAAGACACCTTAACCCTTTTACTCATTATTTTAGGATCAACTAAATAATTATCTATTATAGGAATAAAAAGCGATATTAATGCCGTAAAAATAAATAACTTACTACTAACATTTATCGCCGTTATAAACGCTATAAAATTAGTAAACAAAGCCCCAACGTAAGGTATAATAGTAGTTATCCCAATTAAAATACCAAGTAAATAATAATAAGGATGCCCTATTAAAAAATATAATAATGTATATTCAAATATTTCAATAAGCATAATACTAAAAATACTCTTAATATAACAAAACAACTCACTATCAATATTTTGAACAAGTAAATAAACATCTTTATTTCTAATAATTCTCTTCAAAAAACTTCTTATTTTATCCATATTTACCAATAAAGAAACACTCATAATAGCAATAAGAGAAAGATTTATTACAAAAGAAATAGAATTTTTAATAAAAGACAAACTAACTTTATAAACATTATTACTAAAAATAGATAAAGTATTACTTATTAAATTACTAAAAACACTCGGAATATTTTTACTCAATATTCTTGGTAAAATAGTTAATAAATCATTTCCCAAAATATTTAATTCTTTAATAATTATTGGTATAGAAAAATATAATAAAATAAAAAAAAGAAAAATAACTATTAAAATAGTAAAAATATAAGAAAGTGCTTTATTAAACCTCTTATTAAAAAAAACTGTTACAGGATACAATGCATATGAAATAATAAATGATATAAAAAAAGGTCCTAATACTTTCTTTAAAACACCAAAAAACATATAAAAAAGAGGAAATAATTTATATAATAAAAACATTATAAGAAAAACTAATAGAATATTTATTAATTTATAATTTAATTTTTTCATACTAAATTTTATGCTAATAACTTACATTCTTTCATATATTTAACTATGAAAGAAAAGTTTATAAAATCAACAATTATTCTAGTTCTAGGAGGCTTTATCACAAAAATACTTGCTATGGTAATCAGAATAGTTATAACTAGATATATAGGTAGTAATAACATCGGCTTATATATGCTTGTTATGCCTACTTTTAATCTATTTATAACAATAACAAGCTTTTCACTACCAACTTCCCTTTCAAAACTAATTAGTGAAAACAAAAGAAATAATAAAAATGTTATACTAGGAGTTATTCCAATAGCAATGATTTATAATATAATAATCATGCTTATTTTAGTACTTTCCTCTTCCTTTATTGCCAATAATTTACTTAAAAATAACGACTTATACTACCCCATTTTATCAATTAGTTTTACTCTTCCATTTATTACATTATCTAGTATTGCAAGAGGATACTTCTTTGGAAAAGAAAAAATGTTTCCCCATGTTATATCAAATATTTTCGAACAAATAATTAGAATAATTATAGTAGTCTTAGTTACTCCCTACATATTACCAAAAGGTACTATTGTAACTATTACTTTCTTAATACTATTAAATATTGTTAGTGAATTATCTTCAATTATTATACTATTCTTATTTTTACCTAAGAATTTCAAAATAAAAAAAGAAGACATAAAACCAAACTATGATAATATTAAAGACATTGTAGCAATATCCTTTCCTACTACTATAGGTAGATTAATTACTTCAGTAGGTAACTTCTTAGAACCAGTAATAGTTACATTTGTTTTATTAAAACTAGGATTTGATAATAACTATATAACAAATGGCTACGGAATAATAAATGGCTATGTCCTACCAATGGTTACAATGCCAATGTTTTTAACTGGTGCAATTAGTTCAGCCCTTCTTCCTGTTATTTCCAAATATTCTAGTAATGGCAATATAAAAAGAGTAAAACAAAAAATAAAACAAGCAATAATGCTTTCCCTAGCAGTAGGTATTCCTTGCACTATATTACTTGTTTTATTTCCAAGTTTTTTCTTAAATATAATGTTTAATGTAACTAGTGGAACTGAAAAATTAAGAATTGCCGCAATTATTTTCTTACCATCCTATATTATTGGACCACTCATAAGTAGTCTTCAAGCTATGAATAAAGCAAAATATATAGCAAGAGCAAGTTCTATCGGAATTATTATTAAAACACTAACACTATTTATTACATTATTTTTAAATATTGGAATGATGCCAATTCTAATATCATATTTAACTTATTATATATTTAATATTATATACTTATATAGTAAAATAAAGAAAATTAATTGTTAAAGCCCAAAACCTTTATCAATCTTTTCAAAGGATAAACATATGCCGAAAGTGGAAATTGTTCCAAATCACCAGTATTAGAATTTAAAATTAAATCTATAGTACTACCATCTTTCTTATATGTATCTATAACCACCGCTGAATGCCTATATTCATTATCATAACCAATTTGAATAATATCGCCAGCTTCACCATAATAAGTATTTACATCTACTTCACTACATAACCCATATCCAGTATTGTTTTTAGTATAATTATAAAAATTTACAACCCCAGTCCATGACGAAGTTCTTCCCTTTTTTGAACTAGTTTCATCTATACTAGAATCATAATGTTTCCACTTATAAGAACCATCATTATCCATAGGTATACCACCAGCATTTAAAACCCAAGAAGCATAGTTTTGACAATTTCCCCCAAGAGAACCATAATTTACTGGAGTACTTTCTAAAACATGACTTAAAGCATAATCCCTAGCACTATTTCTATCATATTTATTATCACACTCTTTAAACTTCTTATCCTTATATTCAAGATACCTATTATATAAAACATTTTGCTCTTTAAGCATCTTATCAAATTCATCATTATATACTTTTAAAATACTATCCAAATCATCCTTTATCTCCTCATCAGTTTTACCATTAGAAGAATATAAATCCTTAGTCATTATAAAATACCCCTGTTCCTTATCAAATTTCTGTATTTTATAACCATCATCTTCTTTAACTATATAAAAAGTATTAACAACATTATATATCTTTGAAGTTATATCTTTCATAAAATTAAAATTAAGATAACTATTTTCCTTTAAAACTACCTTTATAACATCATCATTAGTAGATATATCCTCATAATAAATATCATAACTTACTTTATCAAGTTTTAAATCATTTAATTGCTTAACCCTAGAATTTATAAGAACTTTAAGTGCAGTTTGATTTAAATATGCCTCCTCATAATTATTAAAATATTTCATCATATCATATTCTTTTAATTCCTTCATTGCTCTAAAATATGTATTTAAAAAACTAATAATTAAAGCCTCTACATCATCATCAATAACCTCATTAGTATTATTTCTTATAATATTTTGATATTCATAACTTTCACTAAAAATACTTTTCTTATTATCCCTATTATTAAATGGCTTTATTATTAAAATAAATCCAAGTACAAAAATTACAAACAATAATAATTTAAACTTCTTTTTTAATTTATACTTTCTTTTCCTTCTTTTTACCACTAGTATCACCACATTAAATATAACATTTTTTTTAATAAAATGAAAGAGTAAAAAACTAAAGTTCTATAACCTTAGTCCTTACTCTTTTTATCTACTGAAATACCTAATATTTCAAGTTGAGAATTATCTACTTTATTTGGGCATTCGCTCATCAAACATGAAGCAGATGTCGTCTTTGGAAATGCAATAACATCTTTTATATTATCTGTTTTAGAAAGTAACATAGTTAATCTATCTAAACCACATGCAAAACCACCATGACTTGGCGCACCATATTTAAAGGCATCCATAAAATAACCAAATTTATCACGAGCAAGTTCCATAGAAAGTCCAAGCGCAAGGAACATTTTCTCTTGAACCTCCTCATTATGAATTCTAATAGAACCACCACCAGCTTCATAACCATTTATAACAATATCATAAGCCTTTGAATAACAATTCGCCTTATCAGTCATAAGCTTATCTATATCTTCATCCTTTGGTGCAGTAAAAGGATGATGACATGCAACAAAACGCCCTTCTTCCTCACTCCATTCAAAAGAAGGAAAATCAGTAACCCACAATAACTTATAATCATTCTTATCTATTAAATTCAAATCACGAGCAAGTTTACATCTTAATGCTCCCAAAGATGTTTTTACTATATTATAATCACCAGAAACTATTAAAACTAAATCATTCTTCTCTAATTCTAATACATCCCTTAAAGATTTAATCTCTTCACTTGTCATATTTTTTGCTAAACTACCAGTAACTTCATCTTCAATTTTTAAATACGCTAAAAAATTAGCCTTATAAGTCTTTACATAATCAGATAACTTATCTATATCTTTCCTCGAATACTTTGAACTTCCATCTTTCACAACCAAACAATTTACAATACCAGAATTATTAATTATATTTTTTATAAACTCTATAGAAGTATTTTTAAACACCTCAGTAATATCCTTTATTTTCATATCAAATCTTAAATCAGGTTTATCAGAACCATAATCCTTAATAGCATCAACATATTTCATACGCATTAAAGGCAATTCTATATCATAATTTATTGTATCTTTAAAAATAGTCTTAATAAATTGTTCTCCAATTTCCATAACATCATCTTCAGATACAAAACTCATTTCAACATCTATTTGAGTAAACTCTGGTTGTCTATCAGCACGCAAATCTTCATCTCTAAAACACTTTGCTATTTGAAAATACCTTTCTATACCCCCAACCATTAATAATTGTTTATAAACTTGTGGTGACTGAGGCAATGCATAAAAATTACCCTTATTTACTCTTGAAGGCACTAAATAATCCCTTGCACCCTCTGGAGTAGACTTCCCAAGTATTGGTGTTTCTACTTCAATAAATCCATTCTTATCAAAGAAATTTCTTGCAGACAACATAATTTTATGCCTTAAAACCAAATTATTTTTAATAGAATTTCTTCTTATATCAAGATAACGATATTTTAATCTTGTTTCCTCACTTGCAGTAGTATTATCACTTATTTCAAATGGCAAATCTTCAGATTTATTAATTATTTCTATATCAGTAACATCTACTTCAATATCACCAGTTAAAAGATTTTTATTTTTATTTTCTCTTTCTTTTATTACTCCCTGTACTCGAATAACATATTCACTCTTTAAACTAAGCGCAGTATCATAAAAAGAATTATCTGGGTTAACTACAAGTTGAATAATTCCACTTCTATCACGTAGATCTATAAAAATTACTCCACCTAGATTTCTTTTCTTACTTACCCAACCATAAAGTTCAACTTTTTTGTTTACATCCAAAAGACTAAAATCAGTATTCATATTTTTCTTCATAACTTTCCTCCTCAATAAAAAAACAGTTATATCCCAAAGGGACGAATAACTGTTAATCCGCGGTACCACCCAATTTATTATATTACTATAATCACTTATTTGATAACGGTTTAGCCGGTTTATCCTACTAATTTCAGATAAACAACTCCAAGGTGTCAAAAATTATAACTCTATATTAGTTTACACCAACCACTAACTCTCTATAATTTTATTATAATTTATTCCTCTTCAAAGTCATTAATTAAATTATATACTCTTTTCATTAATAATACAAGTAATTAATTATTATTTTTCTAATTTGTTCGCTTTCAGTTAATTTAAATTAATTATAAAATCTAAACTGGTCCCCAAAACGATATGCACCATTAGTTATATCCCAAACATAATCAGAATCACTATAATTATATAAATATTGTCCTTCAAAATCAACATAATCTAGCTTATTATATGCATATAATCTTTTTGATTTATCACAATATTTATCTTGCCAAGTTGGTTTTGGAGTATAATCAGATATTTGTTCAAAATATACACATCCAACATAATAAGTTTTTTTTGTTTTATTTGTAAAACTTGCTTTTAAAGAAACTATAGAACCATTCGACTTTGTATAATCATCATTATATTTAGCTTTATAATAAACATAAGTATATCTTGGTTCCCCAGTAACCTTATCATTAAAACAATAAGTCTTTTTTGCTTCATCATAATAATAACTAACACTTATTTGCTTTTCAGTATAAAATTCCCTTTCTATAGTAAAATGATTTAACCCAATTGCATCTTGTAAACACACTGTTGTTGGTGCTCCACTAGAATAAAAATAAGTTTTACTATCATTATAAATTACTACCTTTGTTGGCAATTTTACTATAGTGTGTTTCTTACTAACAGATACATTACCTGCCTTATCTTTTACAAAAACATATATTATACCAGTATAATTGTTAGGTGGATTATAATCAGATTTAGTATATGTTCCAGAGCTAATATCAAAAGAAGAACTATCATCCCAATCACACTTAAATTCATTAGCACTAATACATACTCTATCTAAACCACTGCCACCTTTATCACTCGCCTTAATTGTAAGAACATTACCATCACCAATAAAGTTAATATCATCAACAGTTGGTGCTGTCTTATCTATTAGTATTTTTTCATTAAAATAACAACGATTATAATTTCCAGAAACATCAATAACTCCTGCATAATAACTAGGAATATTGGTATCTTTATCAAAATTTATTTGATGCTCAAACGATAAAGGATTGTCTTTTATAGTAATTCCATCTGCATCATTATTTAAATAATAATATGATAATCCTTTATTATCACTAGCAGATAACTTTAAAACTACATCACCATTAGTCCATTTATTTATAACCCCACTTTTCAACGTTAAACTACAAGAAGGAGGAGTATTTTCACCCTCATTAGATGAACTCGGAGCTTTATAGTTACATGACTTTTCATCAGAACTATATCCGCTATCACACACTACACATGGAGTATATTTATAGTTACCACCATCATTTTCTACAACAACATAACTATTTATTTTACAATTATTACCATCAGCATCTTTAAAATCACCAAGTAAATAATTTTGATTTGCTAAATACGATACTCCAAGAAGCTTTGTAGTTATAGGTAAATTAGTATTTTCATTTATATAGCCTCTTGGCAACTCTTCTTTATGTTCCGAATAATAACTCTTTGCTACCGATACTAACTCTGTTTCCAAATTAGCATTATAATCATTTTTACCTCTTCTTACATATCTCATTACACTAGGAACAATAATACCTGCTAGAACCCCTATTATTGCTATTACTACTATTATTTCTACTAGAGTAAAACCTTTTTTATT
>OIZL01001038.1_pt1 | contig 16834 bp, 20 predicted proteins | sample 1588541 | NCBI WGS metagenome assembly OIZL01 (sample SAMN03283285) | human gut metagenome | biome: human-associated habitat; material: feces | host: Homo sapiens | place: Peru | collected 2012 | reverse complement strand
TTAATAAAAAAACTAAAACCTAGTGGTAAAAAAGAAATGAATAGTATAGATTTTGTTAATGGGTATGGAAAAGAGAAGTTAATTGGGAGAGTATTTGAATGACTGAAATAGAAAAAGAAGAACAAAGGAAAAGATTAATTAAAATTGGTATTTATGTTGGTGTCTTTGTAATAGCTTTTATTATTTTGAAAATTGAAAATTTGACTTCTAATAAAAATAATCAAGAAGTAAAAAATGAAGAAACTGAGGCTATAAAAGTAGTGAAGAATATTAAAAATATTTCTGAAGATAATTATGAAGAAAATATTTATTTAAGTTTAGATGATGACGCTATTACTTTGAATTTTCAAAAGTCTAATAATGTTTATATAGGTGTTAAAAAGTATCATGGAGAAAATATTACTTTTATTAAAAAAGATAATCTATATTATTCATTAAATCAAGAAGAACAAAATGTAAATGTACTTAGTGATTTTATTGATTTTAATTATGATAAAGCATTTACTGAATTATCTAATATTAAAAAGCTTTTAGAAAAGGATGTTAAACCAATCTATTATGATGGAAGATTGTTATATAAATTTGATAACAAAGATGTTATTTCAATATATAATAATTATAATAACACAGCATTAATAGATTTAGGTAATGGATATATTACTTTAGATATATATTACGAAAATGATAATCTTGATTATATGTTAATTGATATTACTAGTTTATACAATAAAGTTAATAATAAAGAATATGAACAAGTTGTATATAAGATATCATTTAAGGAAACTAGTGAAGAAGATGTTTCTTGGTTAGATGAATTATTAAAATAATTATCTAGTTTTGTCGTTTTGAATGAAATAACTTTTAAATTGTTGTATTATTAAATCGAGGTGAGAGTTATAGAGGAAATTGATAGAATGTATGATGAAATAATTGATAATTTAACTATATCTATTTTAGAACTAAGAAAGAAATTCAAAGATAATGATTGAGTTTCTTTTTTTGAAAAAAATTTCGCTAATATTTGACAAAACTTGTATTACATTGTACAATTAAAATGGAAAAGGGGCATAGATATGATAGATGAAAAAATCCTTCTAACAGCTAATGATATACTTGAAAAAGAATTTAAAATTGATGCAAGAGGATATAGGCCTCAAGAAGTTGATAAGTTTTTGGATATAATTATTAGAGATTATACTGAATACGATAAACTGTTGCATAGATATGAAACTGAGTTAAAATCAGTTTTGGCTGAAAATGCAAAATTAAAAAGTGAACTTAGAAATTTAAGATCTACACTTAGTGTGGCTGAAAGTAATGGAGGGCAGACTAATTTAGATATTTTAAGAAGATTAAGTGAACTAGAAAAAATAGTATATGGTGATGAATAAATATTTTAGGTAAACGCTGCATAAAATTATGTAGAGGAAAGTCCATACTCGCACAGTGCTGAGATGCATGTAGTGTTCACGCTAGAGAAAAAAATAACTCTAGGTAGCAATTGCTAACGGCTTCGAAAAAGAAAAGTTCTTTCTTGATTAGATATAAAAGTGCCATAGTGACGATGCCTTTTAGGAATAAAAGGAGTGGAACGAGGTAAACCCCGTGAGCGAGAAACCCAAAATTGGTAGGGGAGTCTTTACGAATAAAATGAAAAGAGTAAAGGAGTGTTATCACTAGATAAATGTTTACCACCCGTAAGGGTACAGAAAATGGCTTATTAAATATTTATTATATATAAAGGAGATGCCTATGAAGGAAATAGGAGAATTATTTAAGGAAAAAAGAGAAAGTATTGGTATTACTGAACAAGAAGCAGCAAAAGATTTGGATATTACTATACCTCAGTTAGAAAATTTAGAAGATGGAAATGTGAATGCATTTAAGGATATTTTTTTTCTAAAGGAGCTTATCAAAAAATATGCTGTTTATCTTAATGTAGATGAAGATGAAGTTATGGAAAATTTTAATGATTTTGTTTTTGATTTTACATCTAAAATACCGGTAGAAGAAATAGAACAAAAAGTTAAAGAAATAGAAAAAGAAAATGATAAAGAAACTAGAAAGAGAATTAGTTCTCCTTATACTAGAAAAAAAGTAAGGAAAGCTAAGTTGAAACCTGTTTATATTATGAGTATTATTACTATAATATTAGTAAGTTTTACTCTTATCATTTTAAATATCGTACTAGGTGAAAGAAAAACTATAAATAAATATATGGAAGGTGAGTATTTATATGAATTTACCGAATAAAATTACTGTTTCTAGAATTATTTTGTCAATAATAGTATTATTGTTATTGGTTTTCCCATTAGAAAAGATAGGAATTAATGTATCAACAATAGTTGTTAATGGTACTATTCAAGTTGATATTAAGTATATTATATGTGGAGTTTTATTTTTGATAGCAAGTGTGACTGATTTTGTGGATGGACATATTGCTAGGAAATATAATATGGTAACCGATTTTGGTAAAATAATGGATGCTATTGCTGATAAAATTTTAGTTAATGGAGTTTTAATTATTCTTGCTTGTAAAGGATTTGTTAGTGTTATTATTCCAGTAATTGTGATAAGTAGAGATACGATTGTTGATTCTATTAAAATGGTTGTTGGTAATAAAGAAGGGGCAGTTGGAGCGAGTAAAGCTGGTAAACTTAAAACAATTTGCATGATGTGTGGAGTTACATTAATGTTATTTTACAATTTACCATTCGAATTAATTGGAATAAGAGTTGCAGATTTCTTAATTATTTTAGCAACAGTACTTTCTGTTATAAGTGGAGTACAATATTATTTAAATTATAAAGATAAATTGATTTCTTAAATATAGTTTTATACTATATTTTTTTTGATTATTTTGAGATTGACTTTAATCTTTTTATTTAATAAAATAATGTAGTAGGTTTTGAACCTATCAGACTTATATGCAAAATAATGTTTTTGTATACAAATGTTCGAAAAAATTGTTGACAAATAATAAAAAGAATTGTAAAATTAAATTACAAATAGGAGGACATTATGGTAAAAAACATGAAAACTGAAGAAAAGGATAAGGCGTTAGCACAAGTACTACAAGATATTGAAAAACAATTTGGTAAAGGTGCTATTATGAAATTAGGGGAAGATGGAGTTAAGGATATAGATGTTGTATCATCAGGTAGTCTTGCACTTGATATTGCGTTAGGTGTTGGTGGCTATCCAAAAGGAAGAATAATAGAAATATATGGACCAGAATCAAGTGGTAAAACAACATTTGCATTACATGCAATAGCTGAAGTACAAAAAACTGGAGGAAGAGCTGCATTTATTGATGCAGAACATGCTTTAGATCCAGTATATGCTAAAAATTTAGGTGTAGATATTAATAATTTGTTATTAAGTCAACCTGATACTGGTGAACAAGCATTGGAAATATGTGAAGCACTTGTTAGAAGTGAGGCTATGTCTATTATAGTTATTGACTCAGTTGCAGCATTGGTACCACAAGCTGAAATAGAAGGTGAAATGGGTGATTCCCATGTTGGTTTACAAGCTAGACTTATGAGTCAAGCATTAAGAAAATTATCTGGTGCTATTAATAAAACTAATACTATATGTATATTTATTAATCAATTAAGAGAAAAAGTTGGGGTTATGTTTGGAAATCCTGAAACTACTCCAGGTGGAAGAGCACTTAAGTTTTATTCATCAATTAGACTTGATGTAAGACGTGCTGAACAAATTAAAGTTGGAACAGAAGTTATAGGTAATAAAACTGTAGTTAAAGTTGTTAAAAATAAAGTAGCTCCACCATTTAAAACTGCTGAAGTTGAAATTATGTATGGACAAGGTGTAAGTCATGAAGGTGAACTTGTTGATATAGCAAGTAATTTGGATATTATTGAAAAGAGTGGTGCTTGGTATTCTTACAAAGGAGAAAAAATAGGACAAGGTAAAGAAAATGTCAAAGCAATGTTAAGAGAAAATAAAGCTTTATTAGATGAGATAGAAGATAAAGTAAGAGAACATTATTCTTTTAAATCAACTAATAAAAAAGAAAAGAAAGAAGAAGGTAAATAAAAAGAACAGGTTAATAGGGATTTGTTAAGTCTCTACCTGTTCTTTTATTATATACTAAATGATGTGCTTGATAAGCATTTTTAATTGGTATTTCATCTAAGTATGGAAGGATATTTTCATTGTCTCCGTTACAATATATTTTTTCGATTACATTTAATATGTTTTTTGAAAAACCTAAATCTTCTAGATAATTTATATAATGATAGAATTGCTCCATATTTAAATTATACATATTTGTTTTAGCAATTGTATTTAAAAACATCATTATGTAACAATATAAATCCGTATTTCTTGATGGTATTTGAAAACCTCTATCATCTTCTTTATATTTCATTGAAAATTCTGATATAAGTGGATTTAAAAATAAATATTTTGATGGAAAATATATTTCATCTGTTAAGCATGTACTATCTAAATCACAAACTCTCAATTTACCGTTTTTGTCTATTATAAAATTTGCTTCATGCATATCACCTAAATAAAAATGATAAGGGAATCCTTCTATATTTTTAAGTTTTTCTAATATAGTGCCAACATCTTTTAAGTAATTTATTTTATCTTCTAATGGGTTATTGCTATCTTTTAAAAATGTTTCTAAATTAGTTGCTTTTTCTATAAAGGGCATTACTGGTCCTAGTGCTATACCGCCAACTGTTCCTAATCCGTCTAAAGTAATTAATTCTGGAATTTGTTCATTTAATATTTTTTTATATATTAATAATATGTTTATATTATATAGTTTCTTACTAAAACTTAAACCTTCTCTATCATAATATACTTTAAACAATTGTCTTTCTTTTTTGCTTCTTTCACTACCCATTATGAATAACTTTGCTTCAGTATTTGTAATACCTTCACCTGGATTATATCTTTTTAGTTTTTCGAACTGACTATTTGTTAAAGATGTTACTCTCATATAATTTATCCCCCTTAGATAGTTAAATTATACCATATAAAGTACAAAAAGTCAAATTAACCAAAATAATATAGTAACTTAATTCTTCTTCCTTTAGTTTCAATTAAACCTTCGACTTTCATGTTGCTTAGTTCTCTTGTCATTGCTGATCTGTTAACAGCTAAATAATCGGCAAGGTCTGTGTAACTAAAAGGTAAATAAATTATTCTTGAACCGTTTCTTCTGCTAACCATATTAAAGTACGCAAGAAGTTTATCTCTAGTACTCTTATTGGTTAAAACTTCAATTCTATCATTATTTTTAGCTAGTTTTTCAAAAAGTATTTTATTTAAATTTTTTAAAAATTGTGTATAATATGAAAGTCTATTTTCATCAAAATTTATTATGTTATCAAAATCAAAAATAAGTAAAGAAACATCTTCAGTTGTACGTATTTCATACTCGTTATTGTTAATAGCTGAGAATGTAGTACCAAATATACTCCCTTCATCTAATTCTTCTATAATAGTTCTTGTTCCATTTTTGTCAATCCTAGTAATTATAAGGCTTCCAGCGGTTATAACACAGATTATGTTATCTCTTTTAAAACTATCTAAGATGGTCATATTTTTTTTGTAGTTTATAGTGTACGTTTCTAAATATGATAAAAGTTTTTCTTTGTTTTTACCTGTAATTCCATTAAATAAATTTTCCATCTTTACACCTCTAAGTATAATTTTATCAAATAATGTAAAAAGTTGCAATTGCAACATTGAATATAAAATATATCGTGTATAATGAGATTTAGAAAAGGTAGGAGGAGTTACATGAAAGTAATAAAAAGAGATGGACATATGGTTGACTGGTGTCCAGAAAAAGTTGAAAATGCAATTATGAAAGCCAACAGCGAGGTGGAAGAAGAAGATCAAGCATCATCTACCCAAATTAAAAATATTATTAAACATATAGAAAAATTAGGAAAGAAAAGAATTTTAGTTGAAGATATACAAGATATCATTGAAATGAAATTGATGTCTATTGGTAAGTATGAACTAGCAAAAAAATATATTACGTATAGATATACAAGAGAGTTGGTAAGAAGAAGTAATACAACTGACTTGGCTATTAAAGAATTAATTGATGGTGAAAGTGAATACTGGAATACTGAAAATTCAAATAAGAATGCTAAAGTAGTTACTACTCAAAGAGATTACCTAGCAGGTATTACGAGTACTGATATTACAAAGAGATTTCTATTAAGTGAAGATATAGTACAAGCACATGAAGATGGAATTATACATTTTCATGATGCTGATTATTTTGCACAAAATGCTTTACATAACTGTGATTTAATTAATCTAGAAGATATGCTACAAAATGGTACTAATATTAATGGAGTAATGATAGAAAAACCACATAAATTTTTAACAGCAATGACTATTGCAACACAAATTATAACAGCTGTAACATCTAGTCAATATGGTGGAGCAACTATTACACTTACTCATTTAGCACCTTTTGTTAGAGATAGTTACAAAAGATACTTAGATAAATATAAAAAACGTAAATTTAGTAAAGAAGATTGTGAAAAATATGCTAAGGAAGATTTAAAGAAAGAAATAACTGATGGAGTACAAACATTCCAATATCAAATAAATTCAATGACTACTACAAATGGTCAAGCACCTTTCTTAAGTGTATGCATGTATTTAGGAGAAACTAAAGAATATAAAGATGAACTTGCAATGATTATTGAAGAAGTATTACATCAAAGAATATTAGGTATGAAGAATGAAAAGGGTGTATATATTACACCAGCATTTCCTAAGCTTCTTTATGTACTAGAAGAAGACAATATTAATCCTAAAGGAAAATATTATTATTTAACTAAATTGGCTGCTGAATGTACTGCTAAGAGAATGGTACCAGATTATATTTCTGAAAAGATTATGAAAGAATATAAGATAGATGCTAATGGTAATGGAAATTGTTATCCTTGTATGGGATGCAGAAGTTTCTTAACACCTTATGTTGATGAAAATGGTAAACCTAAATATTATGGTAGATTTAACCAAGGAGTTGTTACTATTAATTTACCTGATGTAGCTTTATCAAGTGAAAAAGATATGGATACATTTTGGCAAATATTTGATGAAAGACTAGAACTTTGTCATAAGGCTTTACAAGCAAGACATAAAAGATTATCAAAAGCAACTAGTGATGTAGCACCAATTTTATGGCAATATGGAGCATTAGCTAGACTTCCTAAAGGTGCTAGTATACATGACTTACTACATAATGGTTATTCTACAATTAGTTTGGGTTATGCTGGACTTTATGAATGTGTTAAATATATGACAGGACATTCTCATACTGATAATGGAAAAGGAAAAGAATTTGGACTTCAAGTTATGCAAAGAATGAATGATAAATGTAAAGAGTGGAAAGAAGCAGAAAAGATAGATTATAGTGTTTATGGTACTCCTATTGAATCTGTTACTTATAAATTCGCTAAATCATTAAGAGATAGATTTGGAGTAGTTAAAGGCATTACTGATAGAGATTATATTACTAATAGTTATCATGTACCTGTATTTGAAGAAATTGATGCATTTACTAAATTAAAATTAGAAAGTGAATTTCAAAAATTAAGTCCAGGTGGTGCAGTAAGTTATATTGAAACACCAAATTTAACTAATAACTTGGATGTTGTTATGGAAGTAATTAAATTTATGTATGAAAATATAATGTATGCAGAAATGAATACTAAGAGTGACTATTGTCAAAATTGTGGATATACTGGTGAAATCTTATTAGATGATAATTTGGAATGGTATTGTCCTGAATGTGGTAATAGAGATCATGATAAATTAAATGTAGCTAGAAGAACTTGTGGATATATTGGAACTAATTTCTGGAATAAGGGAAGAACACAAGAAATTAAAGAAAGAGTAATACATATAGATAATAAGGATGCATAATTATGAGATACAATAGAATTAGAAAGATGGATATATCAAATGGCCCTGGTATCAGGGTCAGTATATTCATGCAGGGGTGTGCTTTTCACTGTGAAAATTGTTTTAATAAGGAAACATGGGATTTTGATGCAGGAGAAGAGTTTACAGATGAAACAATAGAAAAAGTGTTGAAATTATGTGAAAGTGAGCATATTGTAGGATTATCGATATTAGGAGGAGAACCAATGCATCCTAATAATATAGAAGGTACTACAAAGTTAGCTAAAGCTTTTAAAGAAAGATATCCTAATAAAAGTTTATGGGCTTGGAGTGGATTCTTATTTGATAAACATTTAAAAAATAAAGAAGTTATGAAATATTTAGATGTTTTAGTTGATGGACAATATGTGGATAGTTTACATGATTTTACTCTTGAATGGAGAGGTTCAAGTAATCAAAGAGTAATTGATGTTCAAAAATCGTTAAAAAGTAATGAAGTAATTTTATATGAAAGTAAGGAGTATAGTAGATGAGATTAAGGGGCTTTGAAGTAGCAAAAGGATTTGAAGATAAAGTGGTTAATATGCCTGTTAGAAAAACTAAATATTCAGCAGGTTATGATGTTGAAGCGATAGAAGATGTTGTAATACCAGCATTTAAACCTGGAATGAAACCAACTTTAGTTAAGACAGGTCTTAAGGCATATTGCCAAAATGATGAATATATTAAATTAGTTAATAGATCAAGTAATCCAGGAAAGAAAGGTTTAGTTTTAGCAAATTCTATAGGAATTATAGATGCTGATTATTATAATAATCCTGATAATGATGGACATTTTATGTATGCTTATTATAACTTTTTTGATCATGATGTTGAAATTAAAAAAGGAGATGTAGTAGGTCAAGCAATATTCCAAAAATATTTAGTAACAGATGATGATGAGGCAACTGGTGAAAGAGTTGGAGGATTTGGTTCAACTAGTAAGTAAAATTTTATTATATGAATAAATTATTCTTCAGTTTGAATAAATAAAGAGTATACATGCGAGAAAAATTTTATGAATATTTAATGAATGGTTTAAATGATTATGATAGGAAATATTTACCTACGATGGATTATGTTTTAATGTTATTTTCTAAAGGAAAAATTAAAGCATATTTTGCTAAAAAAAGCTATGTTTATTTTGTTGAATATCCATCAAGCGAATATGAATACAATAGTCCTATGGAGGTACTTAAGGAAGAAATGGACTTAGGTGGCATAGCAACTTCAGGTATAATTTATGAAAAACAGCGTGATAATACTTTTAAAGAAATAGCTTTTATAGACTTGAATGAAAAATAGAAGTAGAAATACTTCTTTTACTTTACAATAATTGTATCACGTGATACAATTTTATCAGGAGGCTTTATGAGTGTTAAGATTACTAAAGAAAAAATATTAGATATAGCTTTTGAAATAGTTAGAACTAATGGTATAGAAAATCTAAGTAATAGGACTATTGCTAAAGAATTAAATTCATCTATTAGACCTATTTATTATCAGTTTAAAAATACTGATGAGTTAAAGAAAGAATTATATAATAAAATTAAGAAATATTTCTTTGCTTATATATTTGATAAGAGTGTGGAAGATTCTTATAAACAAGTGGGTATTAATTATATAAGATTTTCTAAAGAAGAGAGTAATTTGTTTAAATCTTTGTTTTTTAATAACTATATACCAAGTGATTTTTTACTAGAAAGTGATGATGAATTTAAAGAGATATCTAATTTAATTAGAATGAAGAGTAATGTTAAAAATATTATGGATTTTCATGTAGAAATGTGGATTTTTACTCATGGACTTGCTACATTGGTTGCATGTAATAATATGTATTTTAGTGATGAAGATGTAAGTAATTTGTTAACAATGGAATTTAAGGCTTTAAGTAGTTTAAATAAGAAGGAAGGTAATGATAAATGAATGTAATAGAAGTTAAAGATTTAACTAAGTCATATAAAAATTTAGTTGCAGTTGATAATTTGTCTTTTGAAGTAAAAGAAGGAGAAATTTTGGGATTATTGGGTCCAAATGGAAGTGGTAAGTCTACTACTATTAATGCGATTTTATCTTTATTAAAGTGTGATAAAGGTATTGTTAAAATATTTGGTAAGAAGATGACTCCAGATGCTTATGATATTAAAAGTAAGATAGGTGTTATATTTCAGGAAGTTGCTGTTTTTGAAGAATTAACTGTATATGAAAATTTAGATTATTTTTGTGGTTTATATATTAAAGATAAAACTATTAGAGAAAAATATATTGAAGATGCAATTAAGTTGGTTAGTTTAGAGAATTATAAAAAGTTTTATCCTAAACAATTATCTGGTGGATTAAAAAGAAGACTTAATATAGCGTGTGGTATTGTACATAAACCTAAACTTATTATATTGGATGAACCAACAGTTGCTGTTGATCCACAAAGTAGAAATAGTATTTTAGATGGAATAAAAAAACTTAGAGAAGAAGGTGCTAGTATACTTTATACTACTCATTATATGGAAGAAGTAGAAATACTTTGTGATAGAATTATAATACTTGATAAAGGTAAAATAATAGCTGAAGGTACTAGTGATGAGTTAAAGAAAATGACTAATATAGAAGAGAAGATTACAGTTGAAGTTAATAATTTAGATTGTAAAATACTAGAAGATATAGAGAAATTTAAGACTGTTGATGAAGTAAATTATACAAATAATATTTTATTAATTAAGTATAAAAAAGGCAAAAATAATCTTGGAGATTTAATAGATTATTTGAAGGATAATAAAGTTAAATATAATAAAATATTTTCTGAAAGACCTACATTAAATGATGTGTTCTTGGAACTAACTGGAAAGGAATTAAGAGACTAATGTTTTTACATAATTTTAAGTATGCTTTAAAGATAATATTTAGAAATAAGAGTTTAATATTTTGGACTTTTGCCTTTCCAATAATATTAGGTACTTTCTTTAAATTGGCATTTAATAATATAGAAAAAGGAGAAACTCTTAGTACTATTGATATTGCAATTATAGATAATCAAGAGTTTAATGATAATCAGTTTTATAAAGAAGCATTTAATCAGTTGAGTACAGGTGAAAATAAGATGTTTAATACTAAGTATACTACTTTAGAAAATGCTAAGAAGTTACTTAGTGATGAAGAAATAACTGGGTATTTAGTGTTATCTAATGATGTTATTAATATTACTGTTAATTCAAGTGGAATAAATGAAACTATAATAAAGACTGTAGTAGATGAAATTAACACTAATAAAAATATGTATGAAACATTAATTAATAAAGAGATAGAAGATGAATTTAAAAGTGGTAATACTAATATAGATTATAAAGATATATATAATAAAGTTACTGGTAAAATTATTAGTGATGTTAAATTAAATGATATTTCTAATTCTAATTTAAGTTATACTATGATTGAATATTATACTTTAATTGCGCTTACTATACTTTATGGTGGTACAATATCACTTTATATGGTTAATAAAACTTTACCTAATTTGAGTGAAGTTGGTAAAAGAGTTAATACTGGTTCATTAAAGAGAAGTACTATTTTATTTAGTAATTTGCTTGCTAGTTATGTTGTTCAATTAATTGGCTTATGTATATTATTTATATATTGTGTATTTGTCATTAAAGCGGATTTTGGTGATAATTTACCATTAATAATTTTGCTTTCATTAATAGGTGTTTTTGCAGGACTTTCTATGGGAGTATTTATTGGAGTTAATGTTAATGCTAGTGAAGGAGCAAAGTCTGGTATACTAATAGGTATTACTATGTTATTTAATACTTTAGCTGGTATGACTGGTGTAACTTTAAAGTATGTTATAGATAAAAATATACCAATTATAAATAAAATTAATCCTGCGAATATGATTACTGATGGATTTTATTCACTTTATTATTTAAATGGGATGAATAGATATTTCTTTAATATAATGAGTTTAATAATATTATCTATAGTACTTTTAAGATTTTCTCTTAAGAAATTAAGGAGGCAACAATATGACAGTATTTAAGACTTTTTGGAAGATTATTAATAAATATAAAGGTACTATTATTCTTTATACAGTAATGTTAGTTATATTTGGTGGTATTAATATGAGTTCTAATAATAATACAGTAGAATTTACTAGTTCTAAACCAGATATTATTATAGTTAATGAAGATGAGTATAAAGGAATTACTAAGAATTTAATAGATTATTTAAAAGATAATGCTAATATTATTCAAGATGTAAATACTGAAGATGAAATGAATGATTCATTGTTTTATAGAGAAACTAATTATATAATTTATATACCTAAGAATTATAGAGTAAATACTTTAAATGGTAAGAGTGTTACTTTAAATATAAAGAGTTCTGGAGATTATTATTCTAGTTTAGAAGAGTTAAAACTTACTCAGTATTTGAATGTTCAAAATACTTATTTGAGTGTATTTAATAATGAAGAAGAGTTAATTAGTAATATTAATAATACTTTAAAGAATAATTCTAAAGTAGAAGTTACATCTAAACTTAATGAGAGTGAGTTAAGTAATATATCTAGATATTTTAGTTTTGCTAGTTATTCTATAATGGCAGTTATTATGTTTATTATATGTTTAGTACTTACTAGTTTTAAAGAAACTACTATTAATAAAAGAATTATAATTAGTAGTATGGATTATAAAGAACATAATAAGTTATTATTTATATCTAGTTTAGGTTATTCTCTTATAGTGTTTGTGTTATATGTGGTTTTAGGAATTATACTTTTAGGTAAACCTTTATTAACTACAAGAGGACTTATTTATATACTTAATACTTTTGTATTTACTATTACTTGTTTGTCATTATCTTTGTTAATATGTTCGTTAATTAAAAGTAAAGATGCAGTAAATGGTATTGTAAATGTTTTGGCTTTGGGTTCAGCATTTTTATGTGGGGCTTTTGTACCTAGTGAATGGTTACCTGATGGAGTACTTTTATTAGGACATATATTTCCAGCATATTATTTCATAAATAGCAATGACTTACTTAAAGAAATACAAGTGTTAAATTTAAATAGTTTAATGCCAGTTATAATAAATATGATAATACTTTTAGGTTTTACATTTGTGTTTGTTATGTGTAATAATATAGTTACTAAAAAGAAAAGAGTAAATTAAAAAGAGAAAAGTTATTTTTCTCTTTTTGTGTAAGTTTTTCTCTTTAATTCTAACTTTATATTACCATAAAATAGCATTTTTTTCAAGACTTGTAGAATACTATAAAGTGTGATATTAAATATAAGGAGGCAGATGAATATGCAAATTAATACAGCATTAATAACTTGTTTTCTTAGATATTATCATACTATGAATAGTAATATTAAAGTATATAATGATAGGTATGCTAAGGAACTTTTAACTGATGAAGAGATTACTAATATTAGTAATAGTTTAAAGAGTGGAATTAATTATTTTAATCCTAATTATAATGGAGATAATCCTTTACTTTGGATAATAAACAATCAATTAGCACCTTCTGTATTGGCAAGAAGTAAGTTTAATCAAATACATTTATATAATGAAATTAGACTTGGTTTAAAACAATATCTTATACTTGCTAGTGGGTATGATACATCGGGATTTATGGTGAATGAAAAAGTTAAAGTGTATGAGATAGATAAAGAAGAGATGATTAAAGATAAGATTAGAAGAGTAAGTTTAAGTAAGTTAGATAATAAAAATATTAATTATATTTCTACTGATTTTAATAGCAATTGGATAGAGAATTTAATTAATACTGATTATAATCCTAACGAAAAGACTTTTTGTTCTCTTTTAGGTATAAGTTATTATTTAGATAAAGAAGTATTTAAAGAAACAATTAAGTTATTAAGTGATAATATGTGTGAAGGTAGTTCTATATTGTTTGATTATCCTAATGATTATGAAACTGATAAGGAAAGGATTAATCAAGAATTAGCTAGTAGTCTTAATGAAGAGATGAAGTCTATTTATTCATATAGTGATATAGAGAATATTGGAGAGTATTCTAATATGCTTATTTATGAACATATAGATTATAAGTATGTAAATGAGAATTATTTAAAAGATTATAATAGTTTAAATCCAGATAATAAGATAAAAGCACCAATGGGTATAAGTTATGTTTTATTAGTTAAAAAGAATTGATAATATTTGATTAATTTGTTAAAATCTATATATAAGGTATGGTGAGTTATGAAGAAAAAGTATGTGTATATTATAGGTGGTGTTTTAGTACTTATTTTGTTAATTTTAGGTGTATTGTTATTTAATAATAAACCTTCTAATTTAATAGAAGAGGCAGCTAAAAATAGTGGTAAAGAAGTAACAGATTATAAGAAGTTTTTAGGTGGAGATGTGTTAAATGAAAATACTCATTTTAATGAATATACATTCATTAGTAACAATAATGCTTATATATTTGATCCATCTAAATTAAAAAGTGGTGAATTAAGTTATAAGAAAGTGTATGATATTCCTAGTGAGTTGGAAATTCTTAATATAGGAATACCAATGGGTGCTGATATAACATTTATAACTAAAGATGATATAGAATATAAGTTAAATGATATAAATACAGATAATAAAGTAGAAGATAATTATGGTATGTTTAATAAGGCTAATTATAAACTTGATAAATTCTATGATTCATATTCTATGGGTGTATATAAGACTAAGTTTGATTATGATTTTGTATTTAATAATCATATGATTAAAGATAATGTTATATATAAATTAAGTATTCCTTGGTATGATATTCTTGAAAAGAAAGATTATCCTTTTACTAAAGAGAAGATAAGTGGTAATTATGAAGGTGAAAAGATTCTTAATGTATATAATGATAGAATTATAAAGACTGATAAAGCTTTTTATGAAGTAGTAGATTATTATAAAGATAATACTAGGACAAGTGGAACTTTAAAAATGACTATGTTAAGTAAGTATTATGATGAAGTATTAACTTTTACTTATGAATATGTCGTACTTAAAGATTATACTTTAATACCTATAAAAGATACTTTTGTAAATCGTAATAAAAAATATGTAGAGTATTTTTATAAAGATTGTTTTGAAGAAGAAATAAAAGATTTTAATGAATAATTAGTTCAATAGATTACTATTGGACTTTTTGTCACTTAGTAGTCAATTTAGATTTTGTATAATGGACTCGTTAGGAGGAAAATATGGAAATATTAAGAGTAGAGAATTTAACTAAGATATATGGAGAAAAGAGTACTAAGGTAGTTGCTTTAGATAATGTATCTTTTAGTGTAGAGAAAGGAGAATTTGTAGCAGTAGTAGGTGCTTCGGAAAGTGGTAAATCAACACTTTTACATTTAATGGGTGGAGTAGATAGACCTACTAGTGGTAAAGTAATTATTAATGGAACTGATATATTTAAGATGAATGATGATAAATTAGCAATATTTAGAAGAAGACAAATAGGACTTATATATCAATTCTATAATTTAATACCTATTTTAAATGTAGAAGAGAAAATCATTTACCTAATGAATTATCTGGTGGACAACAACAAAGAGTTTCAATTGCCAGAGTGCTTATAACTAAACTATCTATAGTACTCGCAGATGAACCTACTGGAAATTTAGATTCTAAGATTAGTGAAGAAATAATAGAAATATTAAAAAGTCTAATAAAAATTATAATCAAACTATAATAATGATAACACATAATCCTGAGATTGCTAAAATGACTGATAGAATTATAGAAATAGAAGATGGACATATAAAGGAAGAGAGATAATAATGAAAATATTAAAAGAATGAATGAAATATTAAAGTCTGATTATATTAAAGATTATTCATTAGTAAGAGAGAGTCTATATGAAGGTGAAGTAAAGAGAACTAAAGATAGTATTAAGTTTGAAAGTGATATTAATACTATAGAAGTAATTAGTGTAGGTAAGTATGAGTATTTAAGGTATTTAAATAAACTTAATTTAAATTATGATGATGTTAAAGATAAAGCTATTTTAATTAATAATGGTATTGGATATGAAAATGGAAAGAATATTATATTTAGTATACTTGATTATAAGGTAGGAGATAGAATAAATCTTAGTAATGCAATTGATAAGAAAGATTATAGTTTCTTATTATCAAGTGTTACTTACGAAAGACCTAAAGGATATGAAAATGATTATGGAATGCCTTATTTAGTTGTTAGTGATGAAGTTATGGATAGTATTCGTAAAAGAAGTTATGTTAGTTTATACATAGAAAGTACTAATCCTGATAAGTTACAAGATGATATAGAAAAGATATTTGAAGATAAAGATGGTTTATATAATGTTAGTAATATAGATAGTAATATTAAACAAGTAAAGAGTATTTATACTATAGTGGCTATATTCTTATATGGATTTATAATAGTAATAAGTCTTATAGGTATAACTAATATATTTAATACTATTTCTACTAATATGGTTCTTAGAAAGAATGAATTTGCTACTTTAAACACTGATTTTATACTTTATTAACAATTATAAAAGAATTAAAGAAAATGAAGTAACATTTGAATATTCATATGAAGAGTTTAGTGAATTTTATCAAAATACTAATGTATTTTCTGAAACTTTAGAAGAGATTAATCCTGCAATAAAACAATTTATAGGAGAAGAAGGTAGATTAAATATTTTAAACAAAAGTAAAAAGTGAAAAGTTTTGAAGTCTAAAAACTTTATAAAAGATAGGTCAAATAATTAGAAAAGTTTGTAAATCAAAAAAATTATTTTAAAGAGATAGAGTGAACTTTTGTTAAAATTAATATCAAAATTTACTTTTAGTAAGATAAAGTGTATAACAATTTATAAAAAATCAAACTGAAAAGTT
>OIZL01001036.1_pt1 | contig 16843 bp, 12 predicted proteins | sample 1588541 | NCBI WGS metagenome assembly OIZL01 (sample SAMN03283285) | human gut metagenome | biome: human-associated habitat; material: feces | host: Homo sapiens | place: Peru | collected 2012 | reverse complement strand
TTAACTGGAGAGAAACTAAAATACAATGTTAAATTAGATAACAAAGGTAATATAACTGACTATACAATATCAAATGGTAACTATTGTATTTCATCAAAGAAAAGTTTTGATAAATTAACTATAGATGATATAAGTGATAAGTGTTCATATGAAGAATTAAATAAAATTGCAGGAACATTAATAAAAGACTTTTATGAGAAATCAGGTAGAACTGATAGGGGATTAGTTTCCTCAATTGTATTTTATAGTGATGGAAGAAAAATTGATAGTCTAGAAAAATATGATGTTTCTGAAGAACAAGATAATTCAATTGTGATGTATTTAAATACATCAGTAGAAGATTCTTCACTTTTGGATCTTACTATAGTATCTAATGGTAAAATAATGTTACCATCTGATTCATCGAATCTATTTTCATTTTGGACAAGAGGTGGATGTGGTAGTATCAGCCGTCTTAATAACATAAAATTTAATTCTTCTATTGATACATCAAAAGTAACAAATATGAGCTATATGTTTTATAGTATTCATGCACAAGAATTGGATTTAAGTAGCTTTAATACAAGCAACGTAACTGATATGAGTTATATGTTTTATCTAAGTGATGCAACAACATTTGACTTAAGTAATTTTGATACAAGTAACGTAACTAATATGAGCTATATGTTTTATGGAAGCCAAGCAACAACATTAGATTTAAGTAATTTTGATACAAGTAACGTAACTAGTATGGGTAATATATTTCAATACAGTGCAGCAACTACAATAGTTGTAAGCAAACTTAATACAAGCAAAGTAACTAATATGAATCATATGTTTTATGGAAGTAAAGTAACAACATTAGATTTAAGTGGTTTTGATACCAGCAATGTAACCGATATGTATCAAATGTTTTATAGTTGTTCTAATCTTAAAACTATATATGTTAGTGATAAATTTAATACGGATAAAGCGACAAATAGTTATAATATGTTTAGAGGTGTCACTAAATTAGTTGGAGGAGCTGGTACAATATATGATAGTACTAAAACAGATAAGACATATGCTCGTATAGATGGTGGGTCCAGTAATCCTGGATATTTTACAAAGAAGTAGCTGTTAAAATCTATGAAAAATAAATTCATAGATTTTTTTGTATTAAGATTATAATTGCTAAAAATAAGATAATATGGTATACTCTAGTGGAAATGAGGGGAAGACTATGTTTATTGATGAAGTTAATTTAAAATTAATAGCAGGAAAAGGTGGAGACGGATGCACTTCTTTTTTACGTGAAAAATATGTACCACTAGGAGGACCAGATGGTGGAAATGGTGGTAAAGGTGGAAGCATAATATTTAAGGCTGATAAAGGACTTCGTACTTTAATTGATTTAAGATACAAAAAAATAATTAAGGGTAATAACGGTGAAATGGGCCGTGGACGTAATCAAACAGGTAGCTCTGCTGAAGACATAGTTATTATTGTTCCAATTGGTACTACTATTAAAGATACAGATACTAATTTAATAATATGCGATTTAGTTAGTGATGGACAAGAATGTGTTGTTGCCCATGGTGGTCGTGGTGGTAAAGGCAATGCTGCTTTTATGACAAATAAAAATAAAGCACCATATACAAGTGAACTTGGTGAACCAGGAGAAGAAAGAAACATACTTTGTGAACTTAAATTACTCGCTGATGTAGGTCTTGTTGGATTTCCTAGTGTAGGTAAAAGTTCATTAATATCAGTAATAAGTGCTGCTAAACCTAAAATTGCTGATTATCATTTTACTACACTTGTACCTAATCTTGGCGTTGTAAAAGCAGGTGACTTTAGTTATGTAGTTGCAGACCTTCCAGGTATGATTGAAGGATCTAGTGAAGGAATAGGTCTTGGAGACAAATTCTTAAGACATGCTAGCCGTTGTAAAATAGTTGCTCATGTACTTGATATGGCTGAAGTTGATGGAAGAAACGTAATAGATGATTATAAAATAATTCGTAATGAAATTAAAAAATATGATGTAAACTTATATAATAAAAAAGAAATAATAGTAGCAAATAAAATGGATTTACCTGTTTCACATGATAACTTAGAAAAATTTAAGAAGGAATTTCCAAATGCTGAAATAATCGAAGTAAGTGCTGCAACTCGCGTGGGAACAAAAGAATTAATATTCAAATTAAAAGAATTATTAGAAAGTCTTCCAGAAGAAGAAATATATAATAAAAATGAATTTGAAGATTATGTATTATATGAATTTAAGCATGAAAAACCATATAGAATACAAAAAATAGGTGAAGGTAAATTTAGAGTTACAGGTGATGAACTAGAAAAACTACTTAAAATGACAAGATTTAATTCTGATGAATCAGCACTACGCTTTGCATCTAAATTAAAAAGACTTGGTATTGATGATGAACTTAAAAAACTTGGCGCTAAAGAAGGAGATACAGTTCAAATACTAGATCAAGAATTTGAATACGAAGAAAGATTATATTAATAAAGGTGTATAGGGATGTTTTGGTGGTTAAGATATAGAAAAATAATAAACTATCTAAAAAATAGCAAAGATAGTGATGAAAAGAAACAAAATGTAATTGATTCAAATAGTTTTAATTATATGCAAGAAATATCACATTTAAGTGATGAAGAATTAATAAACTTATTATTTGAAAGAAATCTAAATAAATTATTATTGAAAAGCGTTATCAAAAGAATTAATGAAACACCATCTTTATCATTTAAAGATTTAGTATCACTTGCTGAAAAAAGAAATTATTCTTTAGCAGAATTAGAAATATATTTTAAAGAATGTGATGAATGTAAATTAATTGTAACATTAATAAGAAATAAAACTGAAAAAGAAATAAGTAAACTATTAAAAAAAGATGAAAATGATATCGTTAAATTAATGGATAATAAAATGATTCCTTTTTCATATAAAAGATTATTAATTACATCATATAAGAATGATCAGCGTATGATATGCAAATTACTAAATAAAGTTAAAGATGAAGAAGTAATAAATAATATAATATATGGTAATAAATATAGTGCTGATGTAATATCATGTATTCTTTTTACAAGTGATATAGGAGATATAATAAAAGATAAAATAATTGAATATCAAATAGATGAAAATAATATTATAGATATATTATCAAGTTCTCTAATGGCTCATAATAGCTTTAGAGAAGCAATAATACCACGTAAAAAAGAAGAATTAAATAGAATAATAATGAGACTTGATAAATATAAAATATTATATTTAATAACACAAGACTATTGTAAAGATATAATAACAATAGTATATGAAAAGAGATATAGTGATATAGTGAATATTATTAATAATTTACCTATTAAAGAATTATTATTAACAATATCAAGATGTAACTATGAACCTATACTAGAATTATTCTATAAATTAAGAAATCAAGATATCAATGAAAGTATTTCTAAATTAAGTAGTTCATATTTAATAGAAGTATTATTATCTAAAAACATAAGAGAAGAATTAAAGCAAGAAATAATAAAAATAAGAAAAGATGAGATAACAGAAGAACTTAAGAAAAAATATAAACATAATATTTTAACAATATTAAAAAGTGAATATGCACCTAATGAAATAAAAGACTTATTATATGAAGTAAGATATGATTATATAAAAGAGATGCTTTTAGAACTAAATGTATATGAGATAATAGAAACATATTTTAATAAATCAACTTATTCTAGATTTAAAGAAGATATACTTGATTATGATATTAATTCATCTAACATATTTACTATACTTAATAGTAGATATACTGAAGTAGAAGAATGTAAAAAAATAATGGATAGAAAAAATATAATATTAAGAGCTTACATTAAAAATATGCATCCAACTGCTTTAATAAAATTTCTTACATATCCTGAAATACCAATAGAATTTCAAGATTATATATTAAGTAATAATTACGATTTAGTCGTTAAAAAGATGAAAGAAAAGAAAAATGATTGTTTTAATATAGTAACTGATTTAAGAGAAGTACCATCTACAATAAAGAAAGCACTATTAGATGGTTCAAATATTCCAGATGATGAAATTGATTTTGTATTTGCGATAGGCAAATATTGTAAAACAGCAGATGTAATAGATAAATATAATAGTTTAAAAACATTCATAGAAAGTCAAGGAATAGAATTAAGATTATTCTTGCAATATGGAGTAGGAAGTCGTAAATATAAAAATTGGTATATTGAATTATCTAAAATAATAGATAATCATGAAGAAGATAAATTTAAAAAAGTAAAAGATTACTTACTAAATAATTATTATATAGACACAGAAAATGATAATAAAAATATCATAAGAAACTTTTTAGAAATATTAACTAATTATAATAAATATATAGAATTATTTACATATATGATAAGTAATAATTATAAACTTACTAGAGAAGATAAAATAGATTTAGAATTAATATTAAATCAAGATATAGAAGTAGAAATAAAAGAACCTAAAGATTTAGAAAAAGCAAAAGATGAAGTATATAAGAATTATCAAAAAAGAATAGATAAGAATGATTTATCACTTCAAGATATAAAAGATATATTTAATGATATGTTATTTTGTGATGCTGATAGTGAATTTGATAAAATAGGTAATAAAATAGGCTTATTAGAACTTAGAAAGAAAAATGTAAATTCAAGAGTTATAACTGATTATATAGACTCACTTATTAAATATATAGAGTTTATAGAACTTGTAAATGATAGTACAGATAGTGAAGCATTAAAAGATTCATTAAGATTAATGTTAGAAACTAATATTGAAGATTTTATTAAGTTAAAGAGTGATTTTAATAATATTGGTAACAAGATTAGAAGGTTATATGAACTTGAATCTCAAGTAAATCTTACTGATGTAAAGAAAGCTTCTAAATTGGATGGAGTATTAAGAAAAGATTTAGTAGATGAATATGGAACTGTATTAGATTTTAGTGATAAAAATTATGTATTATATGCTCATGTTATTAGTGGAAGTGAAACAGTAGATGAATTAATGAATGGTGTATCTTCTGGTGAAAAGAATTTTATTTCATTAAGTCCAATTAGTTATTTAGGACAAAGATATTATTATAATAATGCATTATGTAAAGTAATATTCGCATATGATAAAGTTCCTAATGGAAGTTTTATATGCAGTTCTAAAAAAAATTTAGGAAGCAATAAATTAATTAAAAAGAATACAAGTGAAGTAAAAAGAACTGATAGTTATCAAGAAGGAATATTAGATACAAGCAAGGCAACTACTAATAATGCTGAAGCTTTATTTTATAGAGAAGGCATGAAACCATGTGGTATTATTTTAATTAATGGAGTAAAACCAACTAAAGAAGAATTAGAAATACATAAGAAATATAATATACCTTTTATAATCACTCAAAGTAAAAATAAATGTATTATTGAGCCAAAATTAATATTTTCTATGAATGATGAATATTATGATTTCTTGCCAAGTAATAGTTTACTTAATAGTATGTATGAAAAAGTAAATAAAAGAGTAAATTATATAGATAAAGATATTTATACAGGTAGAGAAATAGCATTATTTACTGATAGTCATTCAATGTATGAATCAACTATTGAAATTCTTGAAGATATAAGAAAAAGAGGTATTACTGAAATATATAGTTTAGGTGATAATATTGGTCTTGGACCTAATCCTATAGAAGTATTTGATATGTTAGAATATTATAAAGTTAAATCAGTAAGTGGTAATAGTGAATATTATAATACATTAGGAATTGCTCCATTTAGTTCGTACTTTGATACAGCTAAAACAGAAAATCAATTATGGACAGAAGAAAAACTTGGTTCTAAAAGAATAGAAATAATGAAATCCTGGGCTCCATCTTTAGATATAAAAGTTGGTGATAAAAATATAGGACTATGTCATTTCATAAATGATATTAGATGGGATTTTGATAAACAAAATACATGGAGTTATCAAAGAGACTTTGTTAAAGGAGTAAATTCAAAACAATTTCTTTATACAAATAGTGAAGAAGCAAAAGCAGAACTAGAAAGATTATCAAGAAAGTTTAATGGTGATATGGCAAAAGGTGTTATTGATGCAATCAAACATCCAATATTTGATGGTAAAAGAGTAACAAATTATGATGTGATTTTACAAGGACATGTACATTTTCCATTTGAAGATTATATAGAAAATACAAATATACATACATTAAGAGGCGTTAGCGTAGGATTTAGGAACGATAGAAAAGATACAGCTTGTTATTATATATTAAGAGAAAAGAAAGATGGTACATTTGATATAGAAAAGAAATTAATAAGATATAATAGACATCAATTACTTGAAAATATATATTCTTCATCATTACCACATAAAGACTATTTACTAAAAATGGTAAAATAAAAAATAAAATTCAAAAAATATATTGATAAATATTTATTAATATTGTATATTATCTTTAGTAGTAAATCTTAATAAAATAGGGTGCAAAAATATGAATAAAAAAGTTAGCAGTACCAGTAGTAAAAAAAATAAAAAGAAAGATAATTTTGAAAAAACAGGTAAATTCTTCATAATCATTGCTAATTGTGTTAAATTACTATTGCTTTGTATAATCATCTTACTAAGCATATTTATGTTTGTATTATCGTTTGGTGATATATTTGCTTTAGCATTTGATAAAAATTATAAAATAACTAAAGCAAATATAACAGATACAACATTTAATATAACTGGAGACAAGTTTAAAGATTATAGATTCTTTAAATATGAAGTATCATATGAATTTACAAAAGATAATCAAGATGTAGTTTATGCAAAAGATGTAATTATATCACCTTCATATTATTTAATACATAAATATAAAGACACAACATATGTAGTTTACAATATTGAAGATGATAAGAAAAATCATATATTCCAAGTATATCTTGTCCATTTTGTTGTTTCAATATTATTACTATATATATCATTTATAGAAATAAAACGCATAATAAAGCATAAAGCACTTAGTAATATTTAAAGAAATGATGAGTTAAATATCAAATAATTAGAAAAGTAACTCTCTTTTCTTTTTTTTTGACATTAAAATTGATATAATATTTCTAAGGATGTGAAATAATGGTAGAAAAATTTATGCCTGATATATATCAAAAAAGTATTTATTATATAAATTATGATAAATTATATAAAAAGGGAGTAAGATGCTTATTATTTGATTTAGATAATACTATAACACCTAGTCATGTTATTAAGCCTACTAAAAGACTTAAGAAATTATTTGATGAATTAAAGGATAAGGGATTTAAAGTTATTATAATGTCTAATGCTCCTAAACATAGAATAGAACCATTTAAATCATATTTATGTGTTGATGCTTGTGCTTTTTCATTAAAGCCAAGAAAAGATAAATACCTAAAGATAATGGAAAAATTCAAATATAAACATACTGAAATAGCTGCGATTGGGGATCAATTACTAACAGACGTGTATGGTGCGAATAGGCTTGATATAGTAAGTGTACTAGTTAATCCAATGAGTGAACATGATTATAGTATTACATGGATAAATAGATTATTTGAAAAATTTATATATGGTAGTTTAGAAAAGAAAGATGTATTTAAAAAAGGTGAATATTATGACTAAAGAATGTTTAGGATGTGGATCAGTGCTTCAAACAGAAAGTCCAGGTAAAGAAGGATTTATTAAATCAAGTGTATATGATAAATCTTTTTATTGTGAAAGATGTTTCAAAATAAAACACTATGGAGAATATAGTGTACTTGATAAAAAAGTAGATACAGATGGTATAGTAAGAAATATTAATAGTGATAATATGGCCAGTGTTGCTTTCTTAATAGATGTTCTTAACATAAATGATACAATAAAAAAATATATAAATAGATTTAAAAATAAAAAGTATATTTTAATAACTAAGAAAGATGTATTACCTAAGAGTTTAAAAGAGAAAAAGATAATAAGTTATATAAAAGATAATATTTGTAATACTGAAGATATTATGTGTATTAGTTCATATAAGAATTATAATATAGATAATTTTTTAAATAAGGTTAAGAACGATAATGTAAGAAGACTTTATATAGTAGGATTTACTAATAGTGGAAAAAGTACATTTATAAATCATTTACTTACAAGTACATTAAAAAGTCCAACTATCACTACAAGCAGTATACCTAATACTACTGCTTCATATATAACAATAAAACTTAATAATAAACTTACTATTGTTGATACTCCTGGATTTATAGATAAAGATGCCATATATAATTTTGTAGATTATAATAAAGTAGTAAAACTATATCCTAAAAAAGAAATAAGAGTTAAGACATTTCAAGTAAGAAGTGGTTATTCAATAATAATAAATGATATTTTAAGAATAGAAAATACTAGTGATAAAACAAATAGTTTTAGTTTTTATATGAATGATAAATTAAGATATGAAAAGGTTAAAGATAAAAATAGTAAATTAAGACATTTACCTAATATAAATTATAATGTAGAAGAAGGCACTGATGTAGTAGTAAGTGGTCTTGGATTTATTAGAGTAACTAAAGAAGGTAGTGTTAAAATATATACTTTAGATGAAAAGATGATTAGTAAAAGAAAGAGTATGATTTAGATGAATAAAATAAATGTAATGAGTGAAAGTTTAGCTAATAAAATAGCGGCTGGTGAAGTAGTCGAAAGAATAGGTAATGTAGTAAAAGAACTTGTTGAAAATAGTATTGATGCAGGAAGCAAAAATATTAAAGTTGAACTACTTTTAAGTGGAACTAAACTTATTAAAATAGTAGATGATGGATGTGGAATGAGTAAGGATGATGCTATGCTTTGCTTTAGTAGACATGCTACTTCTAAAATAAAGAATGAAAATGATTTATATTTCATTAATACTCTTGGATTTCGTGGTGAAGCACTTGCGGCTATATCATCTGTAAGTAATGTTTCACTTGATACATATGATGGTAATGAATCTACATATCTTGTTATTAAAGATGGTAAATTTTTAGTAAATAAAGTAGGTAGTATGAGAAATGGTACTATTATAGAAGTAAGTGAGTTATTTTATAATACACCAGCTAGACTTAAATTTATGAAAAGTTTACAAGCAGAATTATCTTTGACAGTTGGCTTTTTAGAGAAGATTGCTTTATCACACCCTGATATATCTTTTACACTTATAAACGATAATAAAGAAATATTTAGAACATCAGGTAGTAATGACATGTATAAATGTATACATGAGATATTTGGTTATAATACTGCTAAAAACATGATTAAAATAGATGCTGAAAACTATGATTATATTATTCATGGTTATATAAGTAATTTAAATATATCAAAGTCTAACAGAAATTATATGATAACACTTGTAAATGGAAGAGTTGTATCAAATTTATCAGTTAACAGGACTATAAAAGATGCATATCATACAGTTCTAGCTGAAAATAAATTCCCAATAGTTGTTATATCAATTGAAACAGATCCTACACTTATTGACGTTAATATACATCCAACTAAACAAGATATAAAGTTTTCTAAATTAGAAAGTTTAAATGATTTACTTTTTAGTACTATTAGAAGTGCGATTAATGAAAGTGATAATACATTTAAAGGATATACTGAAACTAAGAAAAGTGAAGATCTTGCTTTAACAGAAGATGAAAAAGAAAATAATTTTAGAACTATAGAAGCACTGAGACTTAATTTTAATGTTAATGAAGATGAAGAAAGTTATAATAGCGAAGAAGTTAAAAAAGAAGATGTGTTTATAAAACCAGTAGGTTTAGCACTTGGAACTTATCTTATTGCTCAAGATGAAGATATTATGTATATGATAGATATACATGCTGCTAATGAAAGAATTAATTATGAAAGATATATGAAAGCACTAGAAGAAAAAGAAGTATATACTACAAGTATGTTATTTCCAATACAACTAGAGTACTCTCATAATGAATTTATGAATATAAAAGAGCATATAGATGAACTTTATAAACTTGGATTTGAAGTAGAAGAATTTGGTATTAACACTTTTAGAGTTACATCTCATCCATCATGGTTAAAAGAAGGATTTGAAGAAGAAAGTATAAGAAGAATATTTGAACTTGTTGGTGAATTTAAAGGTGGATTTGATAGAGTTAAATTTAATGAGAAAGCAGCTATAAGACTTGCATGTAAGATGAGTGTTAAAGCAAATACAAATATTGGATATAAAGAACAAGAAGAACTTATTAATGGACTATTTAGATGTAAATTTCCATATACTTGTCCTCATGGTAGACCAACTATTATTAAGTATCCAGTTTATGAACTTGAAAAATTATTTAAGAGAGTTAGTACGGAGTAGTTATGAGTAAGATAATATTAATAGTAGGACCAACTGGTACAGGTAAAACAACTTTATCTATAGAACTTGCTAAAAAATATAGTGCGGTAATACTTAATGCAGATTCGACACAAGTTTACACTGAACCATTAATCGCAACAGCAAAGATAAAAGAACATGAAAAAGAAAATATAAAACACTATTTATTTGACGCAGTTTCACTTAATGATGATTATACACTTTATGATTATCAAAAAGATGGAAGACGTTTACTTGATAAATTTATAAATGAAAATAAGAATGTCATTATAGTAGGTGGTAGTGGATTATATGTAAAAGCACTTCTTTATAATTATGTTTTAGAAGATAAAAAAGAAATTGATATTGATTTTAGTAAGTATTCAAATGAAGAATTAAAGAGTAAAGTATTAGCTCTTGATCCTAAAAGTGATATTCATGTAAATAATAGACAACGTTTAGAAGGATTCTTAAAACATTATTACGAAACAGGTAAAGTTATTAAGAAAACAGATGAAATCAATAATAAACTATATAATTTTATTAGTATCGGTCTTAAAAGTGATAGAGAAACATTATATAAGATGTTAGATAAAAGAGTAGACTCTATGTTTAATGAAGGATTACTTACTGAAGCAGAGAGACTATATAAAATGAATCTTAAAAATTATACTAATATAATTGGATATAGAGAATTAAATGAATATTTTAATGGTAATATAAGTTTAGATAAAGCAAAAGAATTAATCAAAAGAAATACAAGAAGATATGCTAAAAGACAATTTACTTGGTTTAATAATCAAATGAAAGATATTAAATGGTTTAATGTAAATTATGATAACTTTCATGATACAATAAAAGAAGTAGAAAAATATTTGGGAGGTTTATGTGAAAAGTAGAAGAGAATTAAAAGCATTGTTACTTGCAGGAGTAGCAACATTATCACTAATGAGCGGTTGCTCTAAAAATAATAGTGAAGAAAGCGAAAATAATGAACCAGATTATGGATACTACACTCTAATAGAAGGAGAACTTATAGAAATAGAAAATGTAAAAAAATATTATGGATATGATAGTGGCGCTGTTGAATTAATATTTGAAGATGGTTCTAAAATGAGAATACCAAGTTCTGACTTTTATAAAATCGATAAAAATAGTGAAGTTCAACAAGAATTTGTTCGTAAATTAACAAAATAGACTTAAGAAATCTTAAGTCTATTTTAATTCTAAATAATCATTTATATTGAAATTATGTTCTTTTTTATCTTTCTTTAATAGTTCATCAGTTGTTATCATATAGAAATTATGTTGGTTATTTTTATTTACTTCATCATCATCCCATGTAGCATCTATATGAGTCCATTTGCCATTATAATATATAACATTCCATACATGTTCACTACTTGTAACTTTAAAGTTTGGAATATGTAATTTATCAAGCATTAATGCTAAAGTATCAGTATAACCACTACATAAAGCAACACTATTAAATAAAGCACCATAAGCCTTATTAGATACAGATTCTCTATTATTTTCTTTATATTCTTCATCATACTTAATATTATCAATTACATAATCATGTAATTTCTTTATATTAGCACTACTTATAGTATCATTAATACCAAGTTCAATAAATATTGAATTTAATTTCACATTAATCTTATCAATTTCATCATTAGTATATAATTTTTCTATTGAAACACTTATTTCATTATCATTAGTGATAACTGTATTATATTTTTTATATGAGTTAAATGGACTAACATAATTATTTATTAAATTAATATATTCACTGTCATTAGCTATAGTTTTAACATCATTAGCACAATTATCATAATCTTTATCACAATAAAATGTAAATTCATCCCAACCTTTATTTAATACAGTAAAATATATATTTTTAATATCTTCTATATTTTTAGGAATAAAATTATCTGTTTCATGTACTGTTTCAAAAGAATATTTTCTATTATAAACAGTTTTTTCTTCTGGAACATTTATCTTTGGTTCTTTCATATTAGTAATAAAGTTATTTACATCATTATTTATCTTATCAAAATTTTGAAAGAATAAAAATGCTATAAAACTTATCACTAAAAACACTAATATATATAATAATTTTTCAGTTCTTGTCATTTGTTTACCTTACTTTCTAAATCAAATATACAATATAGTAAGGTAATAGTCAATATTTTTATAATTGTTTATTTTCATTATTACTATGCACTTCATTTATATATTTTAATATTTCATCCTTATTATCTGCATTAGCTAATTCATTTGAAAATATTTCACTAATAATAAAATCTTTAAATGACATAGTTCTACGGATAGAAAAATATTCATTAATAAGTACATCTATATTTTTATTTAATATTGTTATTAAACGTATAATCTTCGGATCACGTTTAACCATGTAATTAAATATCATTCTATATATTAAAGGACTTCTTAAATTTGCTCGATAAGATGGATCATATGCAATATATAAATTACCTGTTAAAATAATTAATATTTCAATCATTTCATTATCGGGTATGATATACATATTTCCTGTATTAAGTATTTTACTCATATTTCTAATTGCTCTATCAATTGAATAACCTAATATTTTTATGTCTAACCATTCTTTAAATGCGATTTTTATACCAGATAAAGAGTATTCAGCAATAAAGCATTCTAATTGTTGGGGATTAATAGGGTAATTAAAATAATTTATTTTATAAGTTAAATATTTTAACATATAATTAGTAAATGTTTCGTTTGCCATACTATTTGAAGTAATATAAGTGGTATATATTAGATTAATGTTATCAACTATAACAATATCCATATATCTTTTAGCACATTCAAAATCATTAATCCAATCGAATAATTCTATAGGCTTTATATGGCTTTTATTACATGCTTCAATATATTTTTTATAATAATCATATATTTCTGCCAAAGTCATTTTAATGTTGTTTATATAAAATATGATTTTAGCATCTTTTTTACATTTTAAAACAAATTTTTCATATGATAATTCAATTGAGTTATCTTTTGTATTAAAATTATCTTTTATATAATTATATGCAGAAATTATCTGTTGCGTCTTTTCAGTAGCATCCTTATCTTTATTTATATCCGGATGGTATTTTGCAGCAAGTCTTTTATATTTTTTAGTTATATCTTTTAGTGTATCATTTTTACTTACTCCTAAAATTTCACATGCGATAGTATAGTTCATTTTTAATTTTCACCCCTAAAAAATTGGCTATATTATAACATATTAATTTATTTTTCGCAACGAAAAAGTAGGATTATTCCTACTATATTTATTATTTGACTTTCATTTTTCTTTATCAGTTAATCTTAATTTCATCTTATTATTTTCTTCGTTGATTATTCCAAGTACTGCATCCTTATTACCTGATTTTTCAAGAACAGCAGTACATATCATTAATGATAAATAATCTTTAAATGACATTTTATTAAAAAATTCACTATATACATATTCACTAACTAAATAATCTATATCTTTATTTAGCATTTTAGTAAGTTCAACAGTATCATTATCATGTTTTGCAACATATATTAATATCATTTGATACATGTAAGTACTACGAAGGCTTTCTAAGTTACTCTGATTTTTTTCTGCTTTAGGATTTTCACTAACAGCATGTAACACCTCAATTAATTCTTCATCACTTACATTATCAAATCCTTTATCTTGTAATACTTTAGATATAGTCTTATCAACATTTACTTTAGAATAACCAATCTTTATTTGATCTAGGTATTCCATAAACGATTCATTTGGTTTAGTACGTAAATATTTAGTTAAATGTTTTTCCAAGGTTTTAGCATTAATTTTATATTTTTTATGCTCATTTATAACATCTACTGCTGTATCTAAAATATATTTAGAAAATGGTATATGTAAATATATTATAGCTTCAGAATATTCCTCAAATAATTTATGTATATCATAATTTGCATCATTGCCAAATATATTTTTACGATAAGTGTTAGCTTTATCAAAGTCTGCTAACCATGCATAGATTGACATAGGAATTCTACCCGAATGAAAGCAAATATCTCTATATTGTTTATAGTAATATTCATATAGTGTATAGAAATTTATACTACTATGATACATATAATATCTTACAAAACTATCTTTCTTATATTTAGATATGAAATTACTTATAGTAAGATAATCACGATTTCGTGGTACTTTTCTAACTATAACATTATCATAATTTTTACATATATAATCAAATGCACCATTTATATCATCAATCATAAATTTCACTTTATAATCATTAAAATCTAAATAACTACCTTTAATTAATTTTAACATTTCTTTAACTTTACTTCTAATATCTTCTAGCGAGTCAGTTTCATTTACTCCTAACATTTCACATGCTTCTTTATAATACATAATTTTTCCTCCTTAAGTTGTGTTTATAATAACACATAATATTTATATTTTTTAGCTAAATTAATATGGTTAAATTGAATTAAAACTCATTTATTTAATTTTGAGTTCTCTCATTATTGGTTTAGCTTTTTCAATATCTTCTTCTTTTGGTCTTTCAAATGCTTTTGGAGACTCATAGTGTAATTTAATATCTTCTATCAATTTACAAAAATGCTCAAATGACATATTTCTAAAGAAATAATTACTTTCATAATATAATTCTACAAGTTTTCTAGTATCACTTGTTAAATAATCCCATTGTCCACATTCATATCTATCGGCATAAGCTACTAGAATAGTAATAAATGTATTTTTAGTACGAAGATTATCTCTAGAATATGTTTTTCCATTGATACCATTATCTCCTTTGACAGCTCTTAAAATTTCAATTATTTCTTCGTCAGTTACATTATCAAATCCTCTATCTTCTAATATTTTTTCTATATTACGTTTTACATTTAGAGGAGAGTAGTTGAACATTTTTCCATCTAAAAATTTAGTAAATTCAATTTTTGGCTTTGTACTTACATATTCATCAGCATATTTTTGAAATAATTTAACATCATCAAGTATATATCTTTGAATACAATATCTTTTCTTTTTTAAAGTTACTTGGGCATCATTTACTCTTTGTAAAAAAGTTTCCATTGAAAAATCAAAAAAAGTTTTTCCTGTTCTTATAATATCTTCATTATAAGTTTTTACATAAGCATCAATAGCGCAACAATTCTCATCCGTTGTACCTATAATATGACCAAAACCACATCTATAATAGTCATCAATTTTACTATAACCAATAAGCCAACTCATAACAGTTTCTGGAATTATATTATGTTTAAGACAAAGTTTATAGTATTTCTCGTAATAATTTAAATAAAAGCAAACAGAGTAGTCAATGTGAGTTCTTTTTAAGTAAAAAGAAATATTTTCATCATTTTCACATGCATCACAAAATTTATCTACAAAAGAATCATATTCTTCTCCATCTAAAAGTTCTTGATATTCCTTTTTACCTTTTTGCTTAGCATCTTTAATATGTTCAGAAATAATATCATCCACACTAAGAGAATCTTTCTTTACTTTATTTATCTTTTTACTTATACCAGTGTTAGGCAGGGTAGTACGATTTATTTCTATTTCTTTTTTATTTATATTAGTGCTAGGTGAGGCATCATTGTCTTTTTTATTTATTTCTTTTTTACTTGTATTAGTACTAGGTGAGGTAGTATTATCTTTTTTACCGGTTTTATAATGCTTACAAATAATTTTGAATGCTTCTTTTAATTCTTCTAATATTTTTTTAGAAATATAATCACTATATTTTTGTATGTCTTCTTCACAAATTTTTACAAGTGCATTATACTTTTCTTGAACACTTTCCAGTGGATCAGTTTCATTTATTCCTAATATTTTACAGGCTTCTTTATAATCCATAATATTTTCTCCTTAACTGAATTTATTTTATTATATCATATAAGTAAAAACTTGTGAAGATTTTATTCCCCACAAGTTTTTTCTATATTCCAAATGACATTACAAAATCAGTGTTTTCATTTAAACGCATTACAAATGTTTTTGTTATACTCTTTGTACCTTCTTCATTTCTAATCTTTATATCGTACATATAAATATCCCCTTGCTTCCTTGCATTGCTTGCAGATATTTCATTTTTCTCAAAGAAGTTAGAACTTATATATTTTTGGAAGTCTGCTAGTGTTTTGAAATTATTAGACTTGAAAGTATTATCTAGTTTGCTATATACATAGTTATAGTCTTTATCATTTATAGCAGCAAAACATTTTTGAATATTTAAGAGTACTTTTTCTTCATCTGATGCTTTATTATACCTTTCTGTAAATTCTGGTAAGTTTATTGTATAAGTATCTAGAATAACATTATAGTTTATAACTGAGTTTAATCTAAATATAATATAATCTCCATTTTCATCCACTCCTACATATTGTGCATAATCATTATTCTCATTTTTTTGATACCTCTTTAATTT
>OIZL01001033.1_pt1 | contig 16858 bp, 11 predicted proteins | sample 1588541 | NCBI WGS metagenome assembly OIZL01 (sample SAMN03283285) | human gut metagenome | biome: human-associated habitat; material: feces | host: Homo sapiens | place: Peru | collected 2012 | reverse complement strand
TTCCTCTATATATAGCCCCATCTTTTCTTACAAAGAAATGATATCCAATGCATGTCCAGCCTTTGTTTTTATGCCATCTATCTACATCATCTGCTGAGCAATTTGACACTGCAGCATGATGTAATATAATTCTATTAGTTGTATTTCTATTACTTAATCCTCCATTCAACGAGTAAGTCCTTTCAATTATATTCATACTATTTTTCCTCCTTTTCAGTTATGGCTTTTTGCCCTAATAAGTATGTACCTATTACTCCTTGTACAACTGCTATAATTTGTACTATTTGTATTGCGTAAGGTATTGTTATTCCTTCTACTGCATTAATTCCTGCTACTAAAGCACTCACTATTGCTAATATGTTTGTTGCATATTTTGCTATTTTTTTAATTTTTTCCATAAAAATTCCTCCTTTAATTTATTCCTATATTTTTGGCTATATAAGCCAATAAAGCAGCCAAAATAAAATAGAACAAATAATCTATTACTTTGTCCCATTTTTTGCTTTTTTCTTTATCATCTTTGTTCGCTTCTTCAGATATGGCTTTGTCATGTTTGTCAAGTTTTTCTTTTATTCCTTCTACATTTTTTTCAACATTTTCCATCCTATAAGCCATTTTTTCCATTATTGAATATGTTTTCTTCAGTTCATTGATTTCTTGTTCATGTTCATCTAGTCTATGATGTGCAGATTTATCGCTTTGTTCTACTTTGACTATTCTTTCTAACACCTTAGTATTATCCAATTTCTCACCTCCTAAACTTAAGTTGCTTTTATCTATTTATATGTCATGTATCCTTCGAGAATTAAAATTACAGAAGGACAATAGGCTGTTCTTGCTACTTTTTCTGCCTTTGTCCACGATGAATTACAAGCCTCTGATGGTTCTATCATTATTTGATATACACCTTCTTTTGTTTTTCCATTTGTTTGAAATATTGTCTTAATATCACTTGTTTCAAACGATTCGGTGTCATGCTTTGTATCACTTGGTGCTGTTGCTGTCCATCCATCAATCCCTAAGGCTCCAGTTATTTCTTCATAAGTATAATTGCTTGGCATTGAAAATCCACTGTCTGCATCTTCTGTAACTAAACTATTATTTAGATTTTTTGCTTTATACAATTTCAATTTACGTACATAACCCCAGGTTGCAGATATATCTAATCCACTCCATTTAACAGGAGTATGATAACCTACCACTTTTGCACTAGTTATCTCGAAACCTTTTGGAATTGATATATTAATAAATAACTTTTGTTTCATATCAGCATAAGAACTATAATCTGCATAATATCCTAATATATTTGCAGTATTTCCCGCTTCTCGTGGCTTAGCTTCTTGTATATACGTTGTCATTAATCCGTTTTCGCCAATAATCTTAGCTCCATTAAACAAATTAACATTCCCATATTCATCTACTTTGAAATTCTTTGTATCAAGAGTTCCTTTAGTTAGATTAATGTTCATACCCTTTTGATTCTGTACATAATTGTTAGACGATATATTTCCAGTCTTAATATGTTCTCCAGCAATTGTTGTAGAACTAGTTGGATCTGCTAAATCTGCAAATTTTGCAAAGCCTTTTGTTATAGTAACTACTTGCCCTGCTAAAACAGTAGTTTTTGTTCCTCCCAGCTCATCAACGATTGCATTTGCTACAGTGTTATCTGTATATTTTAAATTATTTATAAAGTCTTGTTCTTGATAAGGTTGCCCCTCTTTCTTACTTATTTGACATATATATATTTCATTGTCTTTTATCCATAAATCTCCATTATCATAAGGCGGTGTTGGCTGTACTACAAATATTCTTCTCTTTCCATCTGCTGTATCTTGTGCTGCATTTGCTATTGCTAACGCTTCTGTTGTATCTTTATCAGTTATTTTAGTCCATTTATATGTATTATTTTCTTTTTCAAATATATATGAATAACCAGTTTCTTTATCATAATACATATCTCCTGTGTGACTTTTTATTTCTTCCTCATTCCAGTCTTTTGCAGGACTATTTTCTAAGGTTGGCTCACCATTCATATACCATGTTGCTATCTTTCCATCTATTTGATTGCTCATACTTTTCATAGCATTTTTATACGTTGTATTTACGAATGTATTTAAATTACTTAATACCTCGTTTGCTTTTGTATCATCTGTATATTTAGTAGCTATTATGAAATCTGTTTCTTCAAATGTGCCACTTTCTTTGCTTACGTTACATACATACAAGTCCTTATCTTTTAAATACAGGTCGCCTTCGTTATAGGGTGGACTTGGTATTTCTGTAAATATCGTTCTCTTTCCATCTGCTGTATCTTGTGCTGTACTTGCTACTCTCAAAGCTTCAGTTACATCACTATCAACTATTTTAGTCCATAGATATGTAGTATCTTGTTTAGCAAATCTATAGCAATAGCCTGTTGTGTTATCATAATATAAGTCTCCTAAATGTGCATCATACCCACTCTCTTGCCATTCATTTGCAGGATAATTTTCGAGGCTTGGTTCTCCGTCTTGAAACCACGTAGTTATGCTTCCGTCTATTTGGTTTTGTAATTTAGTTACATTTTCAGTAGTAGTAGTGATAAACTGATTTAGCTCATTATTAATCTTTATTAATGACCTTAATTGAGTTTCAACATTTTTCTTTAGTCCTGCTAAAGAAGCAAGATCATATTTTCTTTCTATATCTTGTGCTGTTCTTGCTCCGTTACAATCTTGTTTATTCGTAAACTTCTACCTCCCTTCTCAATAAAAAAGTAAGGTTACCTACCAAGTAACCCTACCATTCTTATAAACTGTAAATCCTTGCAATTTTTCAAATACTTTTTGCATTTCTTCTTGTGAATAATCTAAAGTTTTTACATAATTATATAATTTTGTCCTTTCTGCATTATTTAGTTTGTATTGTGTTCCTAGTAACAACAGTTTTTGCTCATAACTTATATTCATACTGTTTACATATTCATACGTTTTTCGCTTTGCGCTTCCAGTTACGGTCTTTCCACTTGTTGTTCCATTCTCCTTCTTGTCAGATTTAAAATCTTGTTGTAAATATTTCATATATTCATCTATATCAATTCCGCTTTTTTTCAATAATGGATATGTTGTATTTGTTGAAGAAAGAATATAGTTTTCATATATTGCAGATTTCTCTTTTGATGAATAGTTTGAATTTAGAAGTATTTCTAGCTTATCCTTATCTTTCAAGCTTTGAGTCTTAGTAAGTTTTCCTTCTTTTCTTTTGCTCTGTGTTTCTTTATATACCTTCTGTTTATAATCTGCATAAGTATCTACAGAAAGTCCTCCTTTTAATTCATCGTCATCAAGTTTTTGCCATTCGCCTTTTCCATCTTTATAATAGTTTTCTCCTCCTGCTTTATATGAATTTTTAGTTTTAATTCCAGTATTATAGTTGCTTAATCCTTTTTCTGCTAATGTATTGATTTTTTCTTGAATTTCTCTAACTTTTGCTGTTTTTTCTTTATTAGAAATATTACTCATTTGTATTTTTCTTTTTTCTTTATATAGGTCCCCCATTTCTTTTGAAACACTATTCAAGTATTTTAATTGTAATTGATCCTCGTCTGTTGCAAAAGAATCATTCGCGATTTGGGTCTGTTTTTCTAATGTTTCATAGAATTTTCCAGGGTATTTATTTTTAAATACACTGTCTGCTGTAAATTTATCAACTATAACATTTTTCTTTGCCTGTGGAGTTATTGCTGGTAAAAGTATATCTCCTATTCCTCCACTATATTGATCTAATAAATAATTTATCTTTTTAGGGCTCACATTAAGTTTTGCTCCTAACCATTTACTTAAATTATCTGTTGTTTCATCATATTGGTTTTTAGGTAGTTCTTTTTGTAATCTACTTGATACTAAGTCTCCACCATACCATGTCTTATTGTTTTTTACAGCTATTACTGGTGCTAATATATTGTCTTCTAAAGGATTGTTTGGTGCAATTTGATTAACTACAGTATCTTTAAAGCCCTTCCATGAGTCTTTTTCTCCTTCTGCAGTTTCTAATGTTCTTCTTGCTGCAGATCCAAATATACTTAAAACTCTTCCTTTTGGTATTTTTGCAAAATTGCCGTCAGCCTTTTTAAATAGATAGTATTCATCTTTTATATAATCTGATAATTTTTTATACTCATCATCATCTTTTAATAGTATATGATTTAATACTGCTGGTGCAACTCCCATTACTGTTGCTTTTACTAATAAATTAACATATCCTTTTGCTCCGTTCTCCCTAGAAAAGTTTCTAAACTGTTTATCTAATCCTTGTATAGAGGCATTTAGAAAATTGGCTCCATTCCTATTTATTGCTTTAGTAATATCCCCACCTCTTTTAAAGTTGGTTGTTATCTCTGCTGCATTATATAGTGCTTCGTTTAAGCTTTTGCCGTCTTCTAAAGTAGAAATAAATTCAGAAAGCCTTGGTAATTGTTCAACTATTTCGTTTGTACTTCTTATTTTTTCTATAATTTTATTTCCTTTCTTCTTTACTCCTTTGTCATATTCAAAATATGTGTTACTCATTCCTCCATTAGCCATATACGATTCATAATACTTACCTTTTGTAACAATTTCATTAAGTGCTTTTCCGTAATTCTTAAAGAATTTTTTAGAATATTTAGAATTGAATGCTCCATCTTGAATATCTTTAAAGAAGTTTGTTACTATAAACAGAGGATTGTCTGAAGTTAGTAAACTTTTATGTATATCAGTAACTTTTTGCAATGCTTTTACAGGAAGTGTTGATTCAAGTTTGCTCCTTTCACTTGGTCTTAAAGATTCATATAGTTTATCATTTATCTTTAATTTTTGTAGTTTTCCATCCTCAAAATATGTATAATATTTATTTCCTTTTTGATCTGTATCTACTAATGTGTCTAATTCGAACAATAACGATGGGGCTACCTCTACATCTATATTCTCATCTACTTTTGCATTTACTAAAGTTTTAGCTAATTCTTGTCCTAGTTTATTTTGATTTATAAGTCTTTTTATTCTAATAGCTTGTTCTGCAAGTCCATCTTTTAAGGGCTGAATGTCTGTATTTCCACCTTTTAATCTTTTTAATGGTCCTGCTGCTCCTGTTTTCTCATTATCTCCAACATAAGAATTGCCATCGAAATTTCTTGAAATTGGTATATAGTTAGGGTACATTGTTTCTATATAATCAATAGTATCTTGTGTTATCATTCCAGCATCTTTTAAATTCAATAAATTATTATGATTAAATTCTTTTATTTCTTTTGCATATTTTTTAAATTCTGGATGCTTTTGTTCTAGTTCTAATGCTATTGCAGAAGATTCTGTAAGTCCTATATCTCTTCCTATAATATATTTTCCTCTTTCACTTGTATTTGCATTATGCATATTGACTAAATAATCGCTAAATTCTTTAGTTAGTTTGGCTTCTTCTATTGGCTTCCATATATCATTAATAGATTTACCTATTTTCTTTCCATTATTATCTGTTTGTGCAACACCAATAACATATTGTCCTTCTGCAAAAGAATTTAAATTTCTATCATATATAAATTTAAGTTCTGGATTCTTTGCATCTTCTGATAGTTTATCTATATAGTGTCCTTTATTTACAAATTTTTGTGCTAAAATATCTAAACTGTCTCCAAATTTATATTTATCACTAGCATATTTTTCTAGTATTTTAGCCTTTTCTTTTTTAGTTAGTACTTCTGTTTTACCTTCTTTTTCGTATATTTTATTTAATACAGAAAGATCTTCATCTGTTAAATTATAATTATTTTGAATGTTTTCATTTTTTACAGGTGCTAGCTTTACATCTTTTATTGTTTCTCCTCTTCCAGTATTTTTATAGTTATTGTTTAGATATTCTTGCCATGCATTATTTTCAGATTCTTGCATAGAATATTTAGTGGTATTGACATCATCTTTAATTGGTGCTATACTATTAATAGAAGTTATATCTTCATTACTAGTGATGTTTTTATCACTCGGCCTTTGAGCCACTAAAGAAGATTTACTTCTATTTTTTTTGTCCATTTTTCCAATATTGTATATAGTATCAATAATTCCATTTTTTCCAACTGACATTGTAATTTTATAATATTGACCATCAAAATCTTCAAAATATGCACTTCTATAATCAAATCCATCTCTTGCAAATTTGTGATTTTTATAATCTGGAATTGGTTTTTTATTAATTTTTTGTGAAATTTGTGCTAATTCATCTACATGTGTTTCTGCTGTTAATTTTGACAAAAATTCTTTATTGTTTAAATATCTAGTATTGCCATTTTTATCTGTTATTTTATTTCTAAATCTTGCTTTCCCTGCAGTGTCTTTTGTAATTGTTAATATGTCTCCGCTTTCTGTTTTTACTTGAACATCTTTTCCTTGTCTTATATTATTATTTATATAATTCTCGACTTGTGATTCCCATTTTAACGAGTCATTTCCCGTAATTACCTGTCTATCAGCTTTTACATATTTGCCCTTATTGTTTTGCTCTATCGAAAGTTTAGTTTTATTTGTATCTAATCCTTGATATTCTTGTTTAAATGCATTTTCAAATTTGTTTTTTACATCTGCCCAATATATTTTTTCATTTTTATATCCTAGCTTTCCGTTTAATTTATTAAACTTATCTACTACCCAGTCATATATCTTTTGTCCTAGTGTTCTGTTTTGCATTGTAAGATTATTTATAAAATCCTGATCTCCTAGCTTGTTTCCTAAAATATCCGCTACCGCTTCATTGTCTACTAACTCGTTAAAATCAGCACTGTTTTTATCATACATTTTTGAATATGTTTCTGCTAATGATTTTCTTGCTTCTTCAAATCCATTTTTAGTTTTATCATATTTTAGAATAATATCTTTTATTTGATTGTATTGTTCTGTGCCTTCTATATCATGTGTTAATTCGTGTATTGCTATATTTTGTAAAGTTTTATTAGTATCTGCATTCGGATTTATTATTACTTCTCTTGTTGCATTACCATTTTCATCTGTTTTAATTCTCCATAATGCGTTTTGGTTAGTATTTGTAAATATATCAGAATCATAGCTAGCTTTTATTCCTCTTTCATTTGTTATTCTTGCTATACTTCTTACAGTTTCGTTATTTGTGTCTATATTATTCTTTTTTGCAGACTCCAAATAATCTAAATCTTTTATTGGAGCAATTTTATTATCTACATCTGTTTTTGAAACTAAATCTGCAAGCTCGCCTTCTTTAAAAGTTCCAGTTTTTTTAGCTCTTTCCAATATGTCTTTTATTGTTCTCTTATCTTTAGTACTCATATCAGAAAGTTCTACATCATCTATACTTCCCCCACCTAAGCCTACTAAATTTAATGCTATTGTTGTTAATCCAGTCATTTTAGCAGTTTCTGTAGCTTCTTCCCAACGTTGTTTTAAGTCTGGCATGTCCTTGTTGTTTATTACTTTATCTATTACATAACCTGCTTCATTTTCTAATTGTTCTTCTCCCATCTCGCCTAGTATTTGATAGCCTTTATATAATAAATTTTGTCCTATTTTGCTCTTAACATTTCCTTTTATCACTCTACCTACAGCATTATCTAGTCCACCTTTAGCAATTAAATTGCCACCAGTTATTTTTTCTGTTAATGCAGTAACTGTACCTTTTAGCACACCTGTTCCTACAGCTTTATCTATATTGTTTCTATCACTGTTTAATGTCTCCATTGCTGAACCACCTGCATTTTGAACTGCACTTGCATATATTCCTGAACCAGGTGCGATTATATTGGATGCAATAGATGGAATCATTTCGCCTATCGAACTGCTAACCCCTGCTGCTGTTTTTATCGTATTATTTTCTATTTGAGATACCGTTTTGCCATGAGCTGCTGTCCTATCTTCCAATTTTTCTGCTTTATCTAATAAATTGTCTTTTGCTCTACTTGCAAAGCTAGGCATGTCCTTTAATTTATTTGCCTCAGCATTTGGGTTTGCTTTTAACATTTCGTTTTGCATCCAACTAATTCTTTTATCTTGTTCATCTAGTGTTTTTGCTCCTAAAATTAATGCTGCATTTGTAATTTTTGCAACTCCTGATTTTATTCCTTCTGGAATGCCATTTAGAATTGCACCTATTGCACTGGCATTATCACCATTTTTCAAGTCTCTATTTATTTTCTCCGCTTGTTTTTGAGCTTTTATATCAGAGGATGTTACTTTTTGCAATTCTCCTAAATTTTCTGAAGATCTTAAAGGTTCATTATTAACTGGAGCTAACTTTAATGTTGTCTCATTTTTTTTATTATCTACTGGTGATGTAGATATATTGTTTTTCATTTCTTTTAATAAATCTTGCTTTTTTTGCTCTTGTTCAATCTTTTGTTGTTCTTCTCTTTTTCTTCTTTCCTCTTCTTCTTTTCTTTTTTCTTCTCTTTCCTTATTTCTTTTATTATGGTATTCCATAAAAGAGGAATTATTTTTGTATACATTTACATTGCTATTTGAATTATTTTTTTGATTAAGATATTCTCTAAATGAACCCATATATTCCCCCTTATAGTCCTAATTTTGAAAATAATATTTCTCCATCATTCTCTGTTATATTTCCTTTGTTATATTCATTCTCTATATAATTTCTAACTATTTTTTTATTTGTTAAAACTGAACCTGCTATCTTTCCAATCGTTCCGCCTTTGCTTGCTGTTGAAAGAGCTGTACTATATTTTTTATACAGACTTTGAGCATATTCACTTAATCCATTAATACTACTTGCGTTTCCACTTACTGTATAATTTCCTGAACTGCTTGCAGCCCTTCTCTCTTTAGCTAAAGCTAATTGATAATTTCTTTCTGCCTGTTTTTCTTTTAATGCATATTCTTTCTTCCATTGTTCTCTTTCTTCTTTATTCTTTGCTCTCTGCTCATCAAATTCTTGTTGCCAACGATTATGCTCTTCTAATGCTTTGTCTATATCTCTTTGCATATCTATTTCTCTATTTATTTGTGTTAGTACATTTTGATATCTGTTGTAATATGTTTCATCTATTTGTTTTAATTCCGATTGTTTTTGTTGTATTAATGTGTTTTTATATTGGAAACCTTGTAAACCTAGTTCTAACTGCTTCTGTAATGAGTTGTATGCTATTTCTGCTAATGCACTGTTGTTAGCTAACTGAGCATCTTTTCTTGCATTATCATAATTTAGAACTGCATTATTATAGCTTTCTTTTGCACTTGCATATCTATTTTGATATGTATTCCACATACTAACTCTTGAGCTTTCACTATATCCACTATTGGTTAGCCCGTTAGCAGCCATTTTTTCTGCATCTACACTAAATGGATCTACTTGTTTCTTATAATCTACATAGCTTGCTCTTTGTTCTTTTTCGTAGTTCCTTCTAGCTTTATCTTTCTGTTGCTCTATTTTTTCAATTGCAAGATCAGTTTGCTTTTGTTGTATTTCAGACTGTTTATCAGCCCATTCTTTTGAAGCATTAATTTGATCTTGATAAAATCTGTCCGAATTATTTATCATGTCATCGTAAGTATTAGTTGCCTCATTAATTCTTTGATTTTTTTCGTTTTCTACGTTTTTAAATCTTTCGTCTTCATAATTAACAGCATATTTATCTGCCATAATTTCCTCCTATCTTTTTATGTAGCTTCCTATGTAGCTTTCTAATGTACAAGAAAAAAGCTCAAACGATTTGTTTGAACTAAATTTTAATTGTATACTTTTCCATTTCTTTTTCTTGATTCTATTTACTGCATATCCTGTTGTATTTTTATGTGTAGCTATTTTCTCAAACTGCTCCTTATTAGTTTTACAAAAGACATCTATTTCTTCACCTATAACATCTGCTACACAGCCTCTTTTATTTGTAGTTTTTTGCATTTGTGGATACTTAAACTCATCTTCACAAGTTGTCCAATAAGATGATGGTTTTGACAATAATATAATGTCTTTTATTTCTTCTATTGCCTTGTATTGTATTGTAATAGGTTCTTTTGCTAGATATGCTTTTAAATCTGCAACTGTTTTTACTTTTGGAATCTTTATATTAATATTTGTATCTATTAAAATTCCATAAGTTTTTCCTGACAAATCTTTTGAAAATTCATCTGTTATTGTACAGAATATATTTGTTTCGTTATCAGCCATGTTTTTCGGTTTAGCAGTGTAAAATACGTTAGAGTGTGTTGCATTCACATTCCATTCTTCTGTACCATTTAAAACTAATTTGTCTACTCTTTTCATTACTTTTGCTATATTTTTATTAGTATCTATATATAATCTATCTGTGATATCGTTTCTAACTGATTTAAGCTCTTCTTCTAAGAATACAAAATATCTTTTATTGTTTATAATTGTTTGATACTCTCCTGATGAAATTTTATTTTCTATATTGCTCTTATTCTTTATACTAGGCTTTTTATATATGTAGTTATATTTGATGTCTATTTCTGATGTGCTTTCTATATGGTTTATTCCATCATATAGTTTCATACTTTCTATCTTATCCCAAGCTTCTTGCTGTGCTGTAGTGTAAGGTACTATTTCTTCTGTTGCTAGTTCGTATTCTACTGTGACATGGTTTTGTGATAACCATGTTTTAAATGTTTTTACGTCTGTTACAATGTTTTTGAAAATTGCAATATAAAATCTTTTTTCGTTTAGTGCAATACAGTTTTTACTGTTATTATAACCTTCAATTCGTTCGAAATGTGTGCACATAAATTTATCTATTGTTTCATAACCGCTAGTCTTTATTACATCTGCAAAAACTGGAGAATAAAATCTTATATAATCATTGTTTTCAACTGATTTTACAAAAGTTTCATTTCCTGTGAATGTATATTGTTTTCTCTTATGATGTATTCCATCACTTGCTAGATAAGAGCCTTCGTATAATTTTTGTCCTTCACTTAGTGGAAAATCTACTTTTTGTTCTTGGTATGGTTTGTATGGGATTTCTTCTGTGCCTAAAACTAGCATTGCATAATTAATTGTTGTACTTGTATCTGTAAAAGCTGTAACGTTTCTGTTGAATCTAAGTCTTATTGACGTAATATTTATAAAATCATCTGGTACTGTAATTGAACATTTTCCTGTTCCAATTTCAGCTGTTTCTTGAATATTTGAACCATTACCTCTTGTTCCAGTTATCATAATACTTGTTCTTTTTTCTTGTATGACTGTTCCTGTTGAAAAAGTTAGTGTTTTTCCTTTATTTGCTAACAAATAATCATTAAGTTGTGTTGCTATTAGTTCACAATAGTAATTATTTGATATATTAGAAATAATGCTTTTACCATCACTACCAATCTTACAACCATTAAACTGACATTTAGATAAATCTAACAAATTCTCTCCTACATCTTTTATCTCTAATGAATTATATGGTACGTATGGGGTTGCTACTATGCCTTCTTCTAGTTGAGTTTCCAAATTGTCTATATCATCTATTTTTCCAGTAGTATTTAAGTTTTCATATGTTGTTACTCTAACATAAGCTATATCTCCTGTTCCTTGCGAAGTTCCAGAAGTAAAACTATTACTGTATGCTGTTAAATTAGAATAATTAGAAGCACCTGTTCTACCTAAGAATTGCTTTTGAGAATTGTATATTGCTATATAAGAAAACAAAGTGTTTGTTAATCCACTTATTGTATAAGCCCTGTTATTAAAATTTACAGGAATATAATCACTTGTTGCTGCTGTGTTACTATTTATTTCTGCACCTGTAGTTAAATCTAAACCTTTTCCTTTTACCCAGCCACTGAATTTATTCTTTCCTTCTACATTTTCTATTGGACTTGGGTAGTCTGAACTTGGACTTGCTCCGTATTGCTCCCATTCAGGAACTTCTGTTCCTAAAGCTATTTGTGGTTTAAACAATAGATTAGTTATTGTAATTCCTTTATTTACATTTACAGACAATGCTTTATTTCTTGAATCGTAATACATATATGCTGTTTTACTGCTTGTTTTAGGAATTGCATATACTCCATTTGTTCCATTGGTAGTTCCATTTATACTATTTCCATAATCTGTACCTGATTGCAATATCATAAACGAAGCCCCCGTTGCTGTACCATTTATTGTTAAAGTACCGTTTCCATTATCTGTATAAGTTATGCCATTATATGTAGTAGTAGAATTTTTAAAAGGATAAGGCAATAAGTTCTTCCCACTCCTTGTAGCTTGAGTTGTTGAGCCTTTTACTTTTATTTCTAATCCTTTATTGTTTTCTCCATCTTCTATTAGTATTTCTTTTCCTGTTACTGTTTTATAACTTTCTGTTCCTGTTTCTTGTTTAGTTACTCCATCTATAAAATATCTTTCTTCTTCATCTTTTTCCATTGATATTTCTTTATTGTTTTCAGAAGCTTTACCTATTTTAAATATTCCTTGTTTACTTCCTAGCCAAAGTTCTCCATTATATACTACTGCACATGTAGGCTCAATATCTATATTCCAATAAAACCACTCATATTCATTATGATTTTCATTAGTAAACATTGCTCTACTGTCTGCTAGATATATTTTATCTTTTATAATAACTAGTAAATAGCCTTCATATTCTACTAAAATCATATCTTTATAATTTTCTTCTTGTAATAATTTACTATCTACTAAAGAGCTTCTATGGCTTATAACTTGTTCTGTTGTTATATCTCCACTTATTCCTTCCATTCCTCTATTAGAGAAATAAACTATATCATCATTAAAATTTATTGCTGCTCCTATACATCCTGTAGAAATGCTTGAATGTTCGCTTGGATAAACCTTTCCTGATTCACTGTCAATAGTAGGATTATGATAAAATATAGCAGTATTTGCCTGACTAGGTTCTTTTATTACCCATAAAGCATTATTACCTGCTACCATGCCTCTTACTGGGCTTATGTCTGCTCCTTCATTATAATAATCTAAGTCGCTACAGTACTTTGGTTCGTCTAGCATTGTATGAAATACTGTGTTAGGGTAATCCTGATTTCCACTAAAAAACACTCTGTTGTCAAATACTTCTAATATTGTACATTTATTTATTTTATCTCTATTTCCTGGTATAGTTTTGCTAAAACGTATTACAACATTATCCTGTCCATCTGTTAATGGTTTTTCTGGTGCTGTTGTAAACTTAACTTTCCCACTTACTTTGTCTACTGTAAATCCTTCTGTCTTTTCTACATCGTTTATAAATACTTTTTCTTGATATCCTGCATCTAATTCACTTGCATCTAACACATACTCTGTACTTTCTCCATCAGCACAAAAGCTATTTTCTCTAACTCCTGTAAGTAGGTTTACTTCTTGATTTGTTGTTCCTCCGCCACTAGGTGCTTTTCCTATGGTTGTTATTGGTATGTATCCTATTACTTCCTTGCATGTTTCTCCATCATATTGTAAGTAGTTTAATCCATCTTTTATGTATAAAATATTTCTATATATAAAACTTTGGCTTTTTCTTATGTTCATACCTTTTTCTTTTATTATTTTTAGTTCTTTTGTTTTCATATTATAGTCATACAAAGATACTCCACAATGTATTATCATGTGATCTACTTGATTTATAGTATAAAAAAACAAACCATATACAGTATTCTTTAATTCTTTGAACAATACTATGTCTGGTCTTGTTTCTATACTAGTTCCCATTTTTTTATAATCTTTCCACATATTTATTGCATCAGGGCTTCTGTACAAAGCTACCTCTGTATTACTAAAATCTACTCCTCTAAAATTAGAATAATTTCTTGTTATTAAATCTCCACTTACTTCAGGCATATTATCCTCCTAAATTTTTGTTCCTCCGTCTATATAAAATCCTCCTGTGTTGTATCTTGGATCTAAGCTTTGTTTTAGTTCAGTATATCTATTAGCATATATTTGTCCATATTGATTAGAAACATCACTTTTTAATAAATCTGCTGCAACTCCATAAGGCATAATTCCTAGTGCATCATCTGTTAATTCAAGTTCAGTATTGTCTTTACTTTTCTCATTTATCTTTTTAGGATATTTATAGTAATATATTTTTATTGTCCCATCATCTAGTATATCAAGTGTTGTTCCAAAAGAAGTGTATCTAACTCCTTTTACACATTTAAGTTGATAAAAGTTTTCTAATTCATTAAGATTTATTGTATCTCCCTCTTTAACTTCTCTTGTTTCTATTGCAGGAATCTTTTTTATTCTTGCTAACTCGTGTTGTATAAAATCTATTACATTATTTATCTTGTTTTTGAAATCTGGGTCATCTGTTAAACCTTCATTTTCTTCATTTATCTCTTCTATTAGTCTTAATACTTCACTTTTCATATCACCTAGTGTCATATATTCCTCCTACTCTCCTTCAGGAGATTTTAACAATTTATATTTCTCTATTGCCTCATCTATTGTTAGCATTTTATATTCACTTATAACAAAGCCTTGCCCTTCTGCATATATAAGTAGTTGATTTTCTTCTAGTTCGATATCTTGATATTCCTTTTGTTTTACTTTCTTGCCATTAGACATTGTATATTCTTGTTCTACTTGTTTTATTAGATGTCCATCTATTATTTTATCTTGTATATGTACCTTGTATCCTTCTTCTTCATCTTTGTCGTTACATAATTCTATATCTTCTCCGTTGTACACATATCCACCATAAAATCTAACATTTGGTGTTATTACATATTTTTCTAAACTTTCTAACTTTTTAATCATATATATTCTCCTTTCGCGTTTGTTGGAATTGCACCAACATTTTGCTTTTAACACGATATAAAAGGCATACTATAAAAGCATGCCTTTTTTTCTAATATATTACTGCAAATTTTACTGCCGCATTTTCTGGTATTAATACAATACTTCCATCATTATTTGCAAATCTCGCAGTTTCTACTCTTATTGCTACTATACCTCCTGCTGCTACATCTACTAATTTTAAATTTTCTGTAGCTGCTGCATAGCTTCCATCTGAAGGACATTTCACAGAAACATCATATGGAGCTTCCCCAGAGTTTTGAGCTAATATAGTTAAATACTCTCCTCCTGCAAATTCTCTTGGTATTTTAAAGCTACATCCATCTGCAACTGCTGTTGCTGCTTCAAATGATACTGCTTTTATTGAATTAAATTCAATTTTTTGTGGTATTATTTCTTTAACTGCCATATTATTTTCCTCCTTATAAAAATTTTAGCTCCCTTTTAGGGAGCTGTTTCTATTTTGCTTTAATTACATAAAGCTCTTTTGGTCTTACTAATTTACCACCGTAAACATGTAATCCTTTTACTATGTCTGCAAATCCTTTTTCTTTTCTTGCACGTTCAACTTTGTCAATAGCATTTGCTACTGCCATAGCTTTTTTAGTTCTTATCATTTCCCAGTCGTTTGTGCCATCGTTATATAAGTTGTTTGACATTCTTAAATAACAATTATTATATTTTCCAACTGCTCCTCTTTTAACGTATTCTACGTTGTCTGTAAATAAAGTTTGTAATTTCTTTCTACAAACAGTAATATGTTCAGGATTTAAATCTGCTGCTAATTCTGTTTTAGTTGTTACTCCGTTTTTATATAGTTTAACTAATCCAGCATCTATTGTAGCAAATGGATCAGTTCCTTCAGATATGTCTGTAGATTCAGATATCATATCTTTATTAGCACCTTTTGCAAGAGTTCCAACGAATTTGTCGTAGTCTTCTGCTAATGCTTCTTTTGCTTCATCAAATTGTGTTTCTAAGTATCCAGGAATACTTTGTGCTTTATCTACATCATCTACTTCAAATGCAAATGCTTTAAATTGATCTATATCTAAATATTGAGAATTATCTCCTAATGATTCGATATCTAAATCTTTTCCTGGTATGTAAGTTTGGATTTTAGGTCTTACAACACCAACTATTTTTAGCCTTGCTCCTTTCTTAGCTTCTTTGTCATATTTGTAGTCACACCAGTTTGCTAGTAATAAATCTTTCTTTAATTCTGTTTGGCAATATTTTGACCAAAACATAGGTTTAAAATTTGCTCCCATATTTTATCTTCCTTTCTTAGTTATTACCACTTTGTCATTGACTTTCTAATCAGCCCAAGATTTTTCTCTATTTGTTCAGGAGACATGTTGTCAAATTCAGCTTCTGAAATAAACTCCTTATCTGTCTTTGGATTTTTATTAGTCAAGTCTCCGACTTGTTCAACCTGTGGTTTAGGTTGTAGCTTTCTGTATAATTCATAAGCTTTTTTTGCTGGAACGTTTTCAAGTTCATTTTCAGTAATGAAAGTTTTATATTTTTCATCCTTTAAAATGTTTTTATCTGCTCCAACGCTTAAAAGTTCTTTTTCACTTTCAAGTTCTTTTCTTTTCTCTGCAAGATTTCTAAAGATAAACTTTTCTCTATTAGACATATTGTTGATTCCTATATCAGCTAGCCTGTCCACTTCTTCAACTATATCTTCATATCCAGCAGCTATAATTTCATCAGCTTCTGCTTTTGCTAATATTTCTTCTTCTCTATCTGATAGATTTCTGTTATATTTAGGGATTTTTACTCCTTGATCTTCATAAAAATCTTCTAATTGTTTAGCAGCTTCATTCATATCGTTAGTGTTCAATCCAGCACTAATTACATTTTCAAGCTGTGAATACTTTTTCTCGTATTCTTTTCTGACTTTTGTTTCTTGTCTGTGTAGTTTTTTCTTTAGCAATTCATTTACTCTTGCATTTAATTCTTCTTCTGTATAGTCTTGATTTAGTGTTAATTTATAGTTGAATTTATTTATTTTGTCAAATTCCCAACTCATGTATGAATTCATAGTATCAAGCATACCAAAGGCGCAGACCAAAAGCATACAAGATCCTATTATTCCTATTAC
>OIZL01001031.1_pt1 | contig 16886 bp, 15 predicted proteins | sample 1588541 | NCBI WGS metagenome assembly OIZL01 (sample SAMN03283285) | human gut metagenome | biome: human-associated habitat; material: feces | host: Homo sapiens | place: Peru | collected 2012 | reverse complement strand
TAGTTATCATAAGGGTGCCACCAAGAAAAATTTAGAAAATGCTAAAAAAATGAAATTAAAAAATATTTCTATAGAAGACATCATAGATATTACTGGCTTATCTAAAGAAGAAATAGAAAAATTATAATCACTAAAAAGACGTGGAAAAAATTCCACGTTTTATAATATCTTATCAACCAATCCATAACTTAAAGCTTCATCAGAAGATAGATAATGATCCCGCTCTGTATCCTCTTCAATTATACTTAATTCTTTACCAGTTTTTTCTGCTAAAATATTATTTAATTTATTTCTTAAATAAAGTATTCTATCAGCTACTATTTTTATTTCAGTAGCTTGACCATTTACTCCGCCAAGAGGCTGATGTATCATTACCTCGCTATTAGGAAGTATGTATCTTTTACCTTTATGCCCACTAGCTAAAAGAATAGATGCCATAGATGCACACATTCCAATACAGATGGTAGATACATCACTTTTAATAAAGTTCATAGTATCATAAATAGCCATACCAGCGGTAATACTACCTCCAGGACTATTTATATACAAACTTATATCATCATGTCCTTTAGAATCTAGATATAATAATTCACCTATAATAGTATTTGCACTATCATCATTAATTTCACCACCTATAAATATTATTCTATCTTTTAAAAGTCTTGAATAAATATCATACACTCTTTCACCAGAATGTGTTTTCTCAATAATACTTGGAATTAAATTCATAAAATTATCACCTAATAATATTATGTATAGTAGGTGCGTAAATATTACTTAAAATAATGTGACATTTTACGCTATTTTTGATAGAATATAATTAGATAAATATAAGAATAAGTAAGGTGGTTAATATGTCTATTATAAAAGTTAAATACAAAGATAAAGAATATGAGTATGAAAGTGGAATTAAATTAGAAGATATTGCTAAAGATTTTAAAGATAATTATAAATATAAAATAATACTAGGATCTATTAACAATAAGACTTGTGATTTAAATACTGAGGTAAATAGAGATTCTAAAATAGATTTTTATGACTATTCATCTAAAATAGGAAATAATTCTTATCAAAAAGGACTTTCATTTTTATTTTCAAAGGCAGTTCGTGATGTTTTAAACTGTGATGTTAAGATGATGCATACTATAAATCAAGGTATATACTGTGAAATATTAACTAATAATATAATATCAGAAGTAACTGTTCAAAAAATAAAAATAAGAATGAAAGAATTAAATGATAGTAAAATATCAATTAATAAAATATTAGTATCTAGAATGGAAGCTATAGAATATTATAATAAGATTAATCAAACAAATAAAGCTAGTTCTTTAAGATTTATTAGTAATTCTAACATTAGTTTATACAAAATGGATGATACATTAGATTATTACTATGGACCGCTTCCTAATAATACTAGTTTAATAGATAAATATAATATTAAGTATATAAATGATAATAAAGTTATTCTTTTATATCCTAATATGTATGATTTAGAAAGTGATCTTAAATTTAATAGGAACGATAAATTATTAGAAGTATTAGAAAAAAATGATAAGTATAATGAAGATCTTAGAATATATACATCAGTTGAACTTAATAAAACTATATCAACTGGTTTTTATGGGGACTTAATCAGGGTTAGTGAAGCTATATCCAATAATAATTTATTTGATATAACAGAAGAGATAAGTAAAGATAAAAATATAAAAATGGTATTAATAACAGGTCCTTCATCATCTGGTAAAACAACAACAGCTAGAAAATTAACTTTATTCTTAAAAAGTAGAGGATTAAAGCCTATACCAGTTTCAGTAGATGATTTTTACATTAACTTAAAAGATAGAGTATTAGATGAAAATGGAGAGCCAGAAAAAGAGAAGATAAGTGCTATAGATACTAATTTGTTTAATAAGAAAATTTCTGAATTATTAGAAGGCAAAGAAGTTACATTACCTAGATATAATTTTGTAAAAGGAATAAGTGAGGAAGGTAATAAAAAGATAAAAATGAATGAAAAAAGCATTTTAGTTATAGAAGGAATACATGCATTTAATGAAAAATTAACTGAAATGATACCAGATAAAAATAAATTTAAATTATTTATTTGTCCGCTTAGTCCATTAAATGTTGATAATCATAACATTTTTAAAGAAACAGATAATAGATTGCTAAGAAGAATAGTTCGTGATAATAAAACAAGAGGATATTCTGCATCTGATACACTAGGAATGTGGAAAAACGTTAGAAAAGCTGAAGAAGAAATGGTTTTACCATATATGAAAGATGCTGATTATATATTTAATACATCATTAATATATGAGCTTGGTGTACTTAAAACTTATGCTGAACCACTTTTATTTTCAGTTAATGAAGATGATCCAAATTATGGAGAAGCGATTAGATTAATAAATTTATTTAGATTAGTACTTGGTATGCCAAGTGATTTAGTTCCAAATGATTCTATAATAAGAGAATTTATTGGTGGTAGTTGTTTTAAAGATTAAAAAATAGTACAATATAAATAAAAGGAGAATGATAATATGAAAGTTGCAATAAATGGTTTTGGAAGAATAGGAAGATTAGTATTTAGAATAATGATGGAGGATCCTTACTTTGATGTAGTTGCTATAAATGATTTAACTAATCCAGAGGACTTAGCTTATTTATTAAAGTATGACACATCACACAGACTTTATAAGAAAGATGAGATAACTAGTACTTCAGATGAAATAATAGTATCTGGTAAGAAAATAAAAATATATAAAGAATCTGATCCTCTTAATTTACCATGGGATAAATTAGATATAGATATGGTTTTTGAATGTACTGGTTTCTTTACTAGTAAGACATCAGCAGAGGCACACATAAAAGCTGGAGCTAAAAAAGTTATAATATCAGCACCTGCTAAAGGAAATTTAAAGACTATTGTATATAATGTTAATAATGATATTTTAACAAAAGAAGATAAGATAATTAGTGCTGCAAGTTGTACAACAAACTGTTTAGCACCTGTTATGAAACTTTTATGTGATAATTATGGCGTTAATAAAGGATTTATGACAACAGTTCATGCATATACTAATGATCAAGCAACACTTGATGTTGCACATAAAAAAGGCTATTTATCTAGAAGAGGAAGAGCTGCAGCAGCAAATATTGTTCCATCATCAACAGGAGCAGCAAGTGCAATAGGTCTTGTAATTCCAGAACTTAAAGGAAGACTTGATGGAACGGCTATGCGTGTTCCAGTAACAACAGGTTCTGTTATAGATTTAACACTTGAATTAAATAAAAACGTTACCAAAGATGAGATAAACGATTTATTTAAAAATAATCAAAATGAAACAATAAATTATACAACGGACCCTATTGTGTCAAGTGATATTATAGGTGCATCATGTGGTGCATTAGTAGATGGACTTTTAACAAACATAGTTGAAAGTGATGGAAAACAGTTAGTAAAAATAGTAGCTTGGTATGATAATGAAATGAGCTATTCTAGTCAAATGGTTAGATGTGCTAAATATTTTGGAAATATATAATATAGTGTTATAATACTATTATAATTTAAGGTGGTGATACAAATGGATGATATGAACTATAGCGGTACTGATGTTGAATATGAAACAGAAGAAAAGAAAAATGGCTTTAGGTTAACTAGAGGGATGTTAATCTTAATTGTCATAGCAATTGTTATAATAATATCTGTTATTGTAATTGTAGTTTCTAAATCAAATAAAAATAAACCTGAATATAGTAAGGAGGATTTCCTTAAACTTGAAAATAGAATGATAGAAGAAGCACCACTTTATGTTTCACAAAAGCAAATAGAACTTAATGGTGAACAAATAAAAATAGATTTAAAAGATTTGTTATATGAAAACGGAGGATCAATAGATTCAAATAAAATTAAGGCTGCAAAAATATGTAAGGGTTACGTAATAGCAGTAAAAAAGGATTATGATAGTTATTCAGCATATATAAGTTGTGGTAATTTATATAAAACAAAAGGATATAAAGATGAAAAAACTACAACCACTACAAAATCTATTACCACAAAGAAAAATAATGCAAAACCAAATATAATTATAATAGGTGATGCAACAATTACTATGCAAGTAGGAGATACGTATAAAGAATTAGGTGCAGATGCAACCGATGAAGAGGATGGAGATATTTCCTCTAAGGTAAAAATATCTGGCAGTGTTGATACATCTAAAGCTGGAACATACATAATAACTTATAGTGTAACTGATAGTAAGAAACAATCTGCAGAAGCTAAAAGAACGATAATAGTAGAAAATAAAAGAACCACTACAATAACTAAAACTACTACAAAATCACCTGTTAATACTACAAAAGCACCCGTAATTACAAGAACTACTGCAAGAAGAATAAATGTTAAACCAACCATTAATTTAGTAGGAAGTTATAATATCAAACTAGTAAAGGGTGCAAGGTATGATGAGCCTGGATTTTCTGCTTATGATGCGAATGGTACTAATATTACTTCAAGAGTTACTGTAAACAGTAATCTTAATACGTCATTGGCCGGTACATATTATATAAAATACAGCGTAACTGATAGTTATGGTAATAGTTCATCAGTAACTAGAACAATAAGGATTGAAGATAATTACATAAAATTAAGTGGAATTTCATTATCACCTAGTGGTAATATTGTTTTAAAAAAAGGCTCTTCAAAAACCTTAAGAGTTAGTTTTACACCATCGAATGCATCTAATAAAAATATATCGTGGAAAAGTTCTAATGAAAATGTTGCAACTGTATCTAATGGTACCGTGCATGCTAAGAGTGGTGGTACAGCTAAAATAACAGTTTCTGGTGCGGATGGAAAAAGCTATAGTGTTATTATAAATGTCATTAATTAAATGCGTTAAAACTATGGAAATGTCCATAGTTTTTGTATATGTATGTTATAATATATAATGTGGAGGATAAAGTGAAAAAGAGTATAAAAGATTATGATTTAAACAATAAAAAAGTAATAATTAGATGTGATTTAAATGTACCTATAAAAGATGGTGTTATTTTAGATGATAATAGAATTAAAGAAAGTCTAAAAACTATTTTGTACGCTGTAAATCACAATGCTAAGGTAATTATATTATCACATTTAGGAAGAATAAAAAAAGAAGAAGATAAAAAGGAAAACAGTTTACTTTTAGTAAGTAAAAGATTATCTAAGTTACTTGGTATGAATGTTAAATTTGTAGATGAAACACGTGGAAGCATTTTAGAAGATAGTATTAAGAACATGAAACCAAAGGATATAATATTAGTTCAAAATACTAGGTATGAAGACTATCCTGAAAAGTGTGAAAGTGGTAATGATGATATACTTGGTAAGTACTGGGCTAGTCTTGGAGATATTTTTATAAATGATGCTTTTGGAACATGTCACCGTTCTCATGCTTCCAATGTAGGTATATCAAGGTATTTACCATCAGGAGTAGGTTTTTTAGTTGAAAAAGAAATTCTTATGCTAACTAAATATTTGGATGAACCAAAAAGACCTTACACGGTTATTATGGGAGGGGCTAAAGTAAGTGATAAAATAAGAATAATAGAAAAATTAGTTAAAAAATGTGATTATCTTTTGTTAGGTGGTGGAATTGCAAATACATTCTTGAAGGCAAAAGGATATAATTTAGAAAAATCTTTAGTTGATTATGATAGCATAGATTTTTGCAAAAATATTATGGAAAAATATGAAAATAAGATTATTCTTCCAGTAGATTTTTATAGTGCATATAACTATGAAGATACACCAGATAAATATTATTCTAAAATAGATGGACTAAAAAGTGATACAATGATTTTAGATGTAGGAAAAGATACTATTAATTTATTTAAAAAATATATAGATAAAAGTAAAACCATATTTTTTAATGGACCAATAGGAGTATCAGAATTCAAAAATTTTGAATATGGTACTAAGAGTTTATGTAGGCTTTTAAAAGAAAGTGGTGCAACTGTAATAGTAGGTGGAGGTGATTCTGCCTCTAGTGCAATTAGATTTGGTTATTCTTCTTCATTTGCACATATATCAACTGGTGGAGGTGCATCCTTAAAACTTCTTGAAAAAGGAAGTCTTCCAGCTATAGATGCCATAAGTGATGTGGAATAATGAAGTTAAAAAATAAAAGACTAAATATAATCATATTAATGATTGCTCTTGGCTTAGTATTATATTTTACTTTAAAAGACAATTTCAGTATGATTATTAAGGAATTATCCAAAGTTAATCTACTTATCTTTTCTACAGCAATATTAATATTCATATTGTCTTTAGCCCTTAAATCAGTTAGTTTGCAAATATATATAAAAGAACATAATGAAAATTATACGTTTAAAAAAGCTTTTTCACTAACTCTAATAGGACAGTTTCTAAATGGGATTACACCGTTCTCATCTGGAGGACAACCATTCCAAGTTTACTTGCTAAAAAAAGAGGGTAATAGAATAAGTGATTCAACCTCAGCAATGGTAAAGGATTCTGTTATATATCAATTATCTCTTTTGATAATGGGAATAGTTTCTATAGTTTTAAATTTGATGTTAAAAGTTATTCCGTTAAAATCGAATTTAACATGGCTTATCATTATTGGTTTTATTATAAATATATTAGTCTTAATATTTTTGTTTATGGTAATAAAAATGAGAAAAACAATGTTAAACCTTATAGATAAGTTATTACTCATTCTAAATAAAATTAAAATAATTAAGAATATTGATTCTATAGAAGAAAAAGTAAAAAAAGGCTTAGATAACTTTTATAATTGTAAATTTGATTTTAGAAAAAATAAAAAGAGGTTTTTAATAACTATATTAACAAACGTAGTAAGCCTTGCACTACTATATATGATTCCATATGTAATTTTTGAGTCATTAAATACTAATGCTTTAGATATAATACATTCTATATTGTTAACATCATTTATTATGTTGATAGGAAACTTTATCCCAATACCAGGTGCAACAGGTGGAATTGAATATGGTTTTATTAAGTTTTTTAGTAAAGTTAATATTAATATACCTACAATATCTAGTGCAATGTTACTATGGAGATTTATTACATATTTTCTAGGAATATTAATAGGATTTATTATATTAGTTATAAGAGAAGAGGTGCGAAAAAAATGAGAATAGGATTATTTTCTGATACATATCCACCATTTATAAATGGGGTGTCAACTAGTGTATTAATGCTTAAGCAAGGACTTGAGAAATTAGGGCATGAGGTTTATGTTGTAACAATAAATAGTGAATCTTTTTCATATAAAGAAGAAGAAAATATACTTAAAGTACCAGGCATTCCTTGTGGGATATTCGATTATAGAATATCGGGAGTATATCCACTTAGGGCATTAAAAATAATAAAAAAGTGGAAGCTTGATGTAATACATACGCATACTGAGTTTAGCATAGGTACATTTGCAAGACTTATTTCTAAACAATATAACATCCCACTTGTTCACACGTACCATACCATGTATGAAGAGTACATTTACTATATAACAAAAGGATATTTTTCAAAAGCATCAAAAAAATTAGTAGAGTATTTAACATTATTCTTATGTGATAAGTTAGTTGAGGAATTGATAGTACCAACAAAAAAAACATATGACTTATTTAAAGAAAAATATAAAGTGAAAAGAGATGTTAATATAATTCCGACTGGTATAGATGTAAGTAGATTTTACAAAGAAAATATAGATAAGAATAAAGTAAATGAATTAAGACGTGACTTAAAGTTATCTAGATTTAATTTTAATATATTATATGTTGGTAGAATAGCAAAAGAAAAAAGTATAGATTTTTTAATAAATAATTTTAAAGACATTGTAAAGAAAATTCCAAGGGCTAAAATGATAATAGTTGGTGATGGACCTGATATAAAAGAGTTGATACAACTTGCTGATGATAAAGGACTTAAGAGAAACATTATATTTACAGGTAAAGTACCATGGAATGAAGTTCCACTTTACTATGCACTATCTGATATCTTTGTAACATCATCAAGGAGTGAAACGCAAGGACTTACTGTAATAGAAGCTATGGCTGCATCAAAAACAGTTGTTGCAGTAAATGATGAGAGCTTTTCTCTTGTTATAAAAAACATGAAAGATGGTATTTTATTTAATAATGATAAAGAATATAAAGATTATATATATATGCTTTACAAAGATAAAAAACTAAGAGATAAAATATCTTTAGAAGCTAGAAAAACTGCTAATTGTTATAGCTCTACTATGTATGCTAAAAGAGTTTTAGAGGTATATAAAAAAGTTATAGATAGAGATTCGAATTTTATAAAAAAAACAATAAAAAGAATAAGAAAAGTAGTTAATAAATAGGAGGGGTTAAATGAAAACACTTGTTTGTAATCATAAAATGTACTTAACACATGATGAAGCGGTCATGTTAAAAGAAGATATGAAAAGTATTGATTTAAAGGACATTCAATTTATTGTTTGTCCTAGTTATTTAAATTTCGATGTGTTTGACAATAACACCTTAGGATCACAAGATGCTTTTTATGAGGATAAGGGTGCATATACTGGTAAGATATCAGCATATGACTTATCTTTAAGGGGAATAAAATATGCAATAGTAGGACATTCTGATCAAAGATTATACGATACGGATGAAGTTATAAATCTTAAAGTAAGAGCACTTCTTAGAAATTCTATGACGCCTATTTTTTGCATTGGAGAAACTAAAATTGATAGTGAACTTAGAAGAACTAGCGAGGTATTAAAAAGACAAATAATTAAAGGGCTTAAAGATGTAAAATTAGATACTAATCAAGAAATAATAGTAGCATATGAACCAAGATTTCTAATAGGAAGTAAAAAAACTTTGTCAAAGGAAGATATAGAAGATACTCTAAAGTACATAAGAAAAATACTTGAATCTATAAACATAACTAATTATAAATTACTTTATGGGGCTGGTATTAATTCAAAAAATATTAATCTTATAAAAAGTAATGTGTGCGATGGTTATTTATTAGGTAGTTCATCTTGCGATATTAATGAATTGAAAATTATAGTAAATAGTGTAAAGAAAGTATAAAGTTCGATAATTTACTCTTTATTTTTAGTATATAATTGTGTTATTCTAAAAATAGAAAGTGAGAGGATTTTTGTGGAAAATGTTATAAATGTAGTAGATGATAATAGTTATAGAAGAAAACTTATAGATGCTCTTTATGATATAAGAACTTCTCTTGCTATAAAAAGGATTTTGAAAAAAACGATACTGGCTAGTAAATTTGAAAGTATGCTTGAAGCAGTTAAGAAAAACTATGATGAAAAAGTTGCATTAGCTATAGATAATGTGTTTGAAGAATTTTTTCCAGATAAGAATAAGAAATCTAATACAAATGAGTATAGTGATAGTAAAACAGGTAATATTGGTTCTTCACTTGTAATGGCAAAGAAGGGCTTTAAAACTGATCCAAATGGTCAAAATGATAAGTAAATATGGGAATGTAGTACTTTTTGCTACATTCTTTTTTTCTTTCGACAAACTTTGATAAATAATTTAAAAAACAGGTAATATAATGTGTTTAGTGAATGGAGGAAAAGATTATGAAAGATAATAAAGAAATAAGATTAATGATAGTAGATGATAATGTAAGTTTGATAGGAATGATAAAAGAATATTTTAGTGATCATGATAGAATAAAAATAGTTAAAGAAGCACATGATGGGGAAGAAGGAATAAAATTATTAGAAAAATATAAAGATGAATATGATCTTGTTTTGTTAGATTTAATTATGCCTAAGAAAGATGGAATATATGTTTTAGATGAAATGAAAAAAAGAGATATAAACAAGCCGGTTATTGTTGGAACAAGTTATAATTCAGCTGATGCAATTAATAAGGTATCAACGTATAATCCGAAATACTTTGTTTTAAAACCATTTGATATGACTGATTTAGAAGATAAGATTTTAGGTGTTTTTGATAATAAGAATAGTAAGGTTAATATATATCATAATAATTTAGAGATATCTGTAACTAAACTTTTACATGGACTTGGTGTTCCATCTCATATAAAAGGGTACCAGTACATAAGAGAAGGCGTTATTTTAATGTATGAGAAACCAGAGATAGTAGGTGCAATTACAAAAGAACTATATCCAGAAATAGCTTGCAAATATGATACTACTGTATCTAGAGTAGAAAGAGCAATAAGACATGCTATAGAGGTTTCCTGGAATAGAGGAGATATTGACTTGATGGAAGAAATATTTGGACATAGCGTAGATTATGATAGAGCAAAACCTACTAATAGTGAATTTATTGTTACAGTATCTGATAAATTGAGATTAGAATTTGATAAAAAACAAATTTTGAATAAAATTTAATAAAATTTTAATAATTTAATGTTATACTATTTAGTAGGAGGTATCTATGATAGATAGTAAAAATTCATTTTCTAAATTTATAAGTGGGGTATATTTATGGATGTTTTTAGGACTTTTAGTATCAGGACTTACTGCTTATTTAACATCTACATCAATTTCTATGTTAAGATTTATAAGTAAAAATTTACTAATTATAATAATATTAGAATTTATTGTTGTAATAGCTTTTTCATCTCTTCAAAGAAAAGTTTCACCGTTAGTAGCTAAAATATTATTTATAGTGTATTCGTTTATAAGTGGACTTACGTTATCTAGTATATTTTTGGTTTATACTAAAGGAAGTCTTATGATGATATTTGTATCATCTGCAATAATGTTTGCACTACTTGCATTATATGGATATACTACTAATACTAATTTAGATAGTTTAGGAAAAATTCTTATATTTGGACTTTTAGCAATAATTATTACATCAATAATAAACATATTTATTAATAGTTCTGGACTTGATATAACTCTTTCAATAGTATCAGTTGTATTATTTTTAGGATTAACTGCCTATGATATGCAAAAATTAAAGAGTATATATTCTTATTATCAAAGTGATTCTAATATGTTAGAAAAATCAGCTATATATGGAGCTTTAAATTTGTATTTAGATTTTATTAATATATTCTTAGAATTATTAAACTTATTTGGAAAAAGAAATGATTAATTATTATACAAACTTACTTATGTAGGTTTGTTTTTTTGTTTAATTTTTTCTGTTAAATATTGAATAACTTATTAGTTTTATGATAAAATAAATTTACAATGTAAAAGTAGCGTCTTAAGTAGCTATATTAAGTGTAGGTGAGTTATATGAGAAAAAAACAGAATAAGAAAAAATATGCCAAATTCTTAAATAAAGTAAGAAAGATTTTTAAACAAATTAACATAAGCAAGAAAAAAGTATTAGCTATATTAGCATGTAGTACCTTAACAATTTTACTTACCTTTGTAACATATAATTTAAATAATCCAACATACATGAATAAATTATTTGCTAATGTACTTAATAATGGAACTCCAGCCAATGAAGCTTTTGATGATAATACCTTTTATTCTTGTGTAGTAGATGCGTATAACAATGAATTTAATGCAAATAAAGCTTATAGTGATATTTTAACAGATGATGAGCTAGAACAAATTCATACTTTGAACTGTTCAGGTAGTGGTATTGCAGATTCTGATAGAATTACAAGTATTAAAGGAATAGAAAAATTAACTAATATAACTTCAATTAATTTAGAAAGTCATAAGCTTACAAGTGTGGATTTAAGTAAAAATACAGCATTAACAACTTTAGATTTACAATTTAATCAGTTAACAGACATAGACTTAAGGCAAAATACGGCATTAATTGAATTGAACCTAAGATTTAATCATGACTTGACATCTTTATCACTTGATGGACTAGTTTCATTAGAAAAGTTGGATTTATATTCTACTTCATTAACAGAGATAAATTTAACAAGTAATGTATCTCTTAAGGATTTAAATTTAGCTGGTAATAAATTAACAAGTATTGATCTTAATAATAATGTATTGCTTGAAAACTTGGATTTGGGATATGGAACATTTGCAACTTCAAACAACGTTACTTCTATAGACTTAAGTAAAAATACTAATTTAAAAACATTAAATGTAGATGGTAATGGATTAACAAGTTTAGATTTGAGCAGTAATATTAATTTGACTAGTATATCATTTATCAATAGAACAAGTACTCAAGATTATAAAAATGAACTCATTCCAGAGTTTAAGCAATCTCTAACAATAGGAGATAAAATAGAGATTGGAAAGCCAAGAATTAAAGTGCCGGCTAATTATAATATTGATTATACTGTAGAAGACAGTAGTGTTGTTAGTTATTCTAATGGTATCATAAGTGCTTTAAAAGGTGGAACTACTAACCTTAAATTGAATTCTAATTTTGCAAATAGTCCAACTTTATCATCTAGCATGAGTGTTATAGATCCCAATATATTTTTATCTAGTTCAACTTATACTATAAATAATGAAAATAAATTTATAGTTGTTGGTGTTGATGATAATGTGGATACTATAAAGCAAAATATAACAGCTTCAGCTGGGGACATAGTAGTAGATGAAGAAAAAAATACCTTAAAAGTTAATTATAATGGTGTAGATGTTTTAACATATGCTCTTATTGGTTATAAAATTGATGATTATAATATGGTTACTATTGACAATTCTAAACCTTGGCTTAGTAGAAAAGATATAAAAAGATATATATATTTAAGAAACAACAATTTTGATGAAAGTAAGATAAGAATTAGAAATTGTAATTATACTTTAAACGATTCTTGGATTGATATTAGTTATAATAACGTTACAGTTGATCGTATTAATTACTCAAAAATAAATATCAATGAATCTTATAAGTTAATAAATTCTAAACTGTATGTTGGAACAGATGATTTTAATTCTGATAGCTTTGATGCCTTTAATTGTTCTGTAACTGATCTCGGTAATTACAAATATAAAATATATATCGGTTCTGAAAATGTAGATACAATAGATGTAGTAAGGATAGATACAAGTTATGAGTATACGGTAAGCTTAAAAAACTCTAACTATATATATTTGGGTGGAAAGGATTTAGATAGTTTTAATGTAATAAACGGATTTTACGAAGAAACAAATGATGAACTTATTATATATGATTCTGAGGGCAAAAACTACGAATTAAATAGAATAAAATTACTTAGGATTACTTCTGAGAAATATGATTTAGTAAAATCATATTCAAATAATGTATATTATATTTATACTGGTTTTGATAGCTATGAAACAGAAAATGGTACAGAAAGAATTGACAGAACTAAAATCAATTTGCCTGAAGGATTTGCACTTAATTATGATGGCTGGGCTAACTATAGTATTTGTGATAATGATAATATAACTTGTTATGAAACAATTTCTGCTGTATTCATAAGTGATAGCTATGACTATAAACTTACCAAAGACTATGTTTATTTTGGATTCATGGACTATTTGAAACCAAATTATTATATAAATGTTACAAATGGAAAAGGAAAATTAAACGGAGATAAATTTGATATATATACTACTAATAATGTTTACTGTACTAGTATACCTATTGTAGCTGTTGAATCTTATTATGCTAATGAAGAATATATGGATGCTCATGAGATTGATGGGTATGATTATAATAAAAAACTTGGAGCTTTATATCTAGGAACAGATTCATTTGACCCATTAAGAATTTCGAAAAAAATAAATGCTGAAACACAGTATTCAACTGATGATAATAAGTTAGTAATTAAATATGATGGTAAAGAAATAGAAACAATTAATATAATTAATTTATATATGCCTGATATGTATAAATTTATTGATGGTACAATATATACAAAGGCCAATACCTTTAATAAAGACATGGTAAAAGAAATAACATCATTAAAAGACATAGATAAAAACAAAGTAAATATAATAAATGGAAAACTAGGAGTAGAAGAAAAGGATCATGAAGATGATGATGGAAATATTTATTATACAGATGAGTTTTCTATTTGTCCTTTAGGTTATGTATCAAATAATGAAGAAGAACCATTTAAAGATTGCTTCGAACTTGGAAATTTTAATATTTTATCTGACGATTACAACTTTAATAAAGATTATATTTATGTTGGACCTGGTGAGCTTAAGAAAAACATTAAATTTAATTTTTGGGGTAAAATAGTTCCACTTGAGAAGTTATTAATGGCAGGAGCTGAATTAGCTGTTTCTGATGATACTATAGAATTATGGATGGATGATACTGAATGTGATGATGAGTATATAAACGGTGAATATGTTGAAACTTGTTATGTTAATGAACGTATATTAAAGGTAGATGAATGGAAAATAGTTAGAGCTACGTCTACTAAGTATGATTTAGAAAGTGATAAGATAGTTTTAAAAGAAAACGAAAAATTTGACATTAGTGACATAAAAGTTGTTAATGGTAAGGCCGAACTAAAGGATAATATGTTACTAATTAAATATAAAGATGAAATAGTTAAGAAAATAAAAATAGAAGGTAAATCTTTGAATAATAGTACTACGACTAAAACAACTTCTAAGGATGGAACAAATAAAAAAACAACACTAAAGAAAACTACTACATCTATTAAGAATAACATAAATAAAACAACGACAACTAAGAAAAAATATATATATCCTACTACAACTAAAAGAATTGTTAATGATATAGGTTCGTCTAAACAAAAAGAATTAAATATGTTATATAAGCAAGGAGACAATAAATTAGTTATTATATATTTACTTATAATGTATAACTTATTATTAATGGGTCTTATATTTATTTTAAAAAGTAAATTTAATGATAAATTAATGTCTAATTTGTAATAATTAAAATATAAAATATTATAGAAAGATTAATGATTAAATATTAGTCTTTTTTTAATGAGAAAAAATTTCAAGAAATTATCAAAAAAGTCTTGATAAACAAGGTTTTTTCTGCTAAAATGATAACTGCGTGTAGTTGCATGGATGTGCGAGGTTGCTGATACACCAGGTTAAGTTGCTATTATCAAACCTAGGAATCAGGTAATTCGTTCGGAGCAAGTCTATACAAGATATAGGCGAAGGGAGGATAATGAGTATGAATAAAATTCGAATTAGATTAAAAGCATATGATCATCGTTCTTTAGATTTAGCTGCATCAAAAATAGTTGAAACAGTTAAACGTACAGGTGGAAAGGTATCTGGTCCAGTACCATTACCTACTGAAATTCAAAAGTACACTATCTTAAGAGCTGTTCATAAATATAAAGATTCACGTGAACAATTCGAAATGCGTACCCACAAAAGATTAATCGATATCGTAGAACCATCAAAGGAAACTATTGATGCTTTACAACATTTGGATTTACCTAGTGGTGTGGATATTGAAATTAAATAATTATAGGAGGAAGAAATGGAAAGAAAAGGAATCTTAGGTCGTAAGCTAGGAATGACTCAAGTATTTTCAAAGGATGGTAAATTAATTCCAGTTACTGTTGTTGAAGTAGAACCTAACGTTGTTACTCAAATTAAAACAAAAGAAACTGATGGTTATGAAGCTATTCAATTAGGTTTTGATACTAAAAGAGAAAAATTAAGTAACAAAGCTTTAAATGGTCATCTAGCAAAAGCTAATACTGCTCCTAAGCGCTTCTTAAAGGAAATAAGAGGAGTAGACGTTAGCAAATATGAACTTGGTCAAGAACTTGACTGTCAAGTTTTTGAAGAAGGACAAATGGTTGACGTTACAGGAACTTCTAAAGGTAAAGGTTTCCAAGGCGTTATTAAACGTTATAATCAATCAAGAGGTCCAATGGGACACGGATCTCAATATCATAGAGGTGTTGGTTCTCTAGGAACAATGAGACCAATGCGTGTATTTAAAGGTAAGAAATTACCAGGACACATGGGACATGTTACTATTACAATGCAAAATTTAGAAGTAGTAGCTGTAATGCCTGAAGAAAATGTAATTTTAATTAAGGGTAATGTTCCAGGTGCTAAAAAGTCTTTAGTTATCATCAAATCAGCTGTTAAAAAGCCAAATGTTAAAAAAGAAAAGGTTGAACTAGTAAGTTATAAAACTATTGAACCTGAGGCTTTAGAACAAACTGAAAGTGAGATAAACGAAGCATCGCAAGAAACAGCTGAATAATAGCTTTAAAAAATTGATTTTATACTTGTGATGAAAGGAGGATTTTAAAATGCCAAAGACAGCACTTTTAAATTTAAAAGGTGAAAAGATTAAAGACATTAAATTAGATGACAGTGTTTGGGGAATTACTCCAAATGATCAAGTTGTCTATGAACATATAAATTTAGCAATGGCTAACCAAAGACAAGGAACTCATGCTACTAAAACTCGTAGTGATGTTTCAGGTGGAGGAAGAAAGCCATGGAGACAAAAAGGAACTGGTAACGCTCGTCAAGGGTCTACTAGAGCACCACACTTTGTTGGTGGTGGTGTAGTATTTGGACCAAGTTCAAATAGAAACTACACAAAAAAGATGAATAAAAAAGTTCGTCGTTTAGCTCTTAAGTCAGCATTGACTTATAAAGCAAATGATAAAGAAGTTGTTGTTTTAGAAAATATTAATACTGAAACAAACAAAACAAAAGATATGTTAAAACTATTAGAAAGCTTAAATTTAAGTGGAAAATTATTAATTGTTACTACTGAATTAACTGAAAATTTAATTTTAGCGACAAGAAATATTGGTTCTATTAAATTAGTTTTAGCAAATGAATTAAATACTTATGATGTTTTATATTGTGATAAATTAGTTATCACACAAGATGCATTAAAATATGTTGAGGAGGTGCTTAAATAATGAAAGAAATAATAAAAGCACCAGTTATAACTGAAAAATCAGCTAATATTTCAGC
>OIZL01001030.1_pt1 | contig 16917 bp, 15 predicted proteins | sample 1588541 | NCBI WGS metagenome assembly OIZL01 (sample SAMN03283285) | human gut metagenome | biome: human-associated habitat; material: feces | host: Homo sapiens | place: Peru | collected 2012 | reverse complement strand
CAAAAGGCGAAAGGGCGCGCTTTCGCAAAGATACGTCACGCCGCCGATTTTCACCCGCACCTGCGCGATATACGTGCCGGGCGCGGCCATTTCGCCCGCGCTGGTTCGGCCGTCCCAATAGAAGGCGTTCGCGTTGGGCGAGAGCTGCTGCGGCCGGGAGGCCGTGGCATACGCCAACCGCCGCACGGTTTCGTGCGCCTCGTTCATGATCGTCACCGTCAGCGCGCAGGGCAAATCAAACTGCGCCAGCACGCACAATTCCTGCCCGATGGCGGGCACGAACGCGCTGTCGGTCTTCACGGAAAGCGCAATCGGCCCGCTTTCGGGCTGAACGCAGATCAGCCGCGCGCCCTGCAGCGTCACCGCATCCGCCTCCCGCGTAATGAGCAGCAGCATCACATAGCCGTAGGCCGACTGCGCACCGGCGTCCAGCCGCAAAGATCGCTGCTTCCGCCCGGGCGTGAGCACGCCGTCCTCACGGTCGCCATCCAGATACTGCTGCGCCGTGTCGAATTGCCACGCGCCGTTTTCACGGTATACAATCTGATAATACAGCGTTGTTTCGCGATGCACGGTAAAGGAAAAGCGCACCTCGCTCTCCCCCGCCGTGAGCACCGTGTCCTCAAAGGTCAGGCCGGTGATCGCCTTCTGCCGCGGCTCCGGCTGCGTTTCATCGTAGGCGTAGAGCACGAATTCATCGTCCTGCTGCGGATAGACCTGCGGGGTTGCAACCGCATAGTTATCGCACAGATAGCGATAAGCCTCCAGCAGGGTGATTTTCCCGTCCTGATTCGCGTCGGCGGCGTGATCGCCCTGCGCGCCCAGCGCGTCGGCCAGCACGGTGGCAAAATAGCTCGCGCCGCCCGTGCCTTTACCAGCGCTTTGCCAATACCAGCTGGCCTCGCTTCCGCCGGCGCTGCAGATTACTTTATAATCCTTCCCCTGAAAAAGCACGCTGAATGCGCCGCCCGAAAGCCCCTTGCCGATGAACGCGCCCGAATTGCACGCGTCCAAAATCAGCACCTTTTGCCCCGGCACCTGATCCAGAATACGCTGCAGCGTGCGCGCCGTCAGCGCTTCCTCCGTCTGCCCGTCGCTGAGCAGGAGCGCCGCCCCGGCATTATCGCCGCCCGCGTCAAACACGCCGTGCGTGCTGATGTACAGCAGCGACGTATCCTCCTTCTGCGCGCCGCGAAAGGCCGTTCTTACCGCCTTTCGAAAATCCTCCACCGTGGCGACGGTGTCCGCCGCGGACCGAATCAATACATATTCCCGGCTGTCCCGCAGCAGCGCGTCGGCCAGCAGGCGCAGGTTATTGCGCGCCGCCGTGCCGGTATTGGGCTGAGACAGAAAGGAATCGCAGCCGATAAGCAGCGCGCGGTATTTTCCGCGCGGCGCTTCCTCCTCCCTCCGGGCAATCGCACGCGTCGGAAGCAGCAGCGTCATCATCAACCACGCCGCCGTCATCAGCGCCCCGATTCTTCGCTGCATGCAATTCCCCCTTTCCCATAGCATATCCTTTTTGCCCTGCGCCGTCCATACGCAATGATTGCCTGCATGTGCATTTTTCGCCAATTCTGCTGCGCGCGCAAAGGAAGAAGCTCCAAGCAGCCGGCACAAAAGGAAGCGGCCATGCAGCCGATTCCATTCATCGCGCCATATTTTCGGAAAAAAAGACGCCGAAACGCTTGGTTCGGCGCCGGAAAAGCATGATGAGCGGATGAAGCGGAGCGGAATCAGTACGTCATGCTCGTAATCACGCCGCCCATGTTATCCGTGGACAGCGTATAATCCTTCGCCGCACGGCTGACGCTGACGCTGACGTCCGCCGCCGTATCGCCGCCCGCCGTTCGCGTGATTTCATAACGCAGCACGCCGTTTTCATATACCGCAATGTGCGGATGCTTGACCAGATATTCGATGTATTCCTCCATACACATATCCAGCGCCCGCATCGCCGCGGCATGGGGCTTGCCCACGTAGCGATAGATGCTCAGCTTTTTGCTCTCGCCCGTTTTGTAGGATTTATCCGTCACCGTCGCGTTCGGGTAACCCTGCACAGGGAAGCGGAAAATGAGGCCGTATTGCCAGCAGTTCTCCAGCATCCAATCAGAAAGCGCGGTTTCGTGGAATTTCTTGTTCATCAGCGCGGCATCGTCCTTGCTGTAGCGCCCCATGCAGAAGGAAAAGCCGGACTGGTATTCGCTCGTTCCGGGATAATTGACCGTCTGGCGCACCTTTCGAATCAGCGATTCGCCCGAGAACTTATCGCTGTATCTCTCCGCTTCCTTGTCGTACAGCTCCGTCTGTCTTTCCATTGAACGGTAGCCCTCTTCCACAAGGAAGCCCTCCAGCCCCGCCTCCTTGGCCGCGGCAATCATATCGCTCAGCGCAGAAATGGCGCTGGGGAACAGCCTGACCCTCGAGCCGGAAACGGGGATGTTTTTGTCAACCGTATAAACCGCCAGCAGCTCGTCCTCCGGAAAATCGGAGGGAAGCGCATGCCAATGATTCAGCAGCAGCATGCCGCCCAGCAGCAGCTCCTTGCGCGAGGCGGTAACGGTCGCAGCATTGGTCATGGGGTAATTGCTCAGGTCAATGACCTCCCACCCCGTGCCGACGGGCTGCGGCCATTGAATTTCCTCGCCCTTTTGCTGCTTTTGCGCCTCCTCGGCCTTGGCCTGCCGGTATTCCTGCTCCAGCGTCTGGTTCTGCTGCGCCGCTGCGGCCAGATTCTCTTCGTTCTGCGCCTTGATGGACTGGTCGACCAGCACATAGCCCGCGCCGCCCAGCAGCGTGAGCACCACCAGCACCACCAGCACGCGGATCAACGTCTTGTATGCGTCTTGGCCCGTCTTTTTCGCCATATTTCTTATCACCTTTCATCCCGACGCCCTCACGCCGGATTCTACGCCAAAAAAGCTATTCAGCCGTTTATATTTATATCAAACTATCGCCGGATTGTCAAGGTTAAGCGCCCCTTTTTACATTTCACACCCGCGCTCAGGGCGCTTCGCTTCCGTCGCCGTTATCAAGCAGCCACGTAAAAACCTTCTGAGCCAGCGGCGCTGCCACGCTGCCGCCGCCGCCCGCGTTTTCCACCACGATGGCCAGCGCATAGGGCGCGTCCGCCTCGTCCAGAAAGCCCACGAACCACGCGTTGGTCTCCGCCTGCGTATCCACCTCGGCCGAGCCCGTCTTGCCGCACACCTTCACGCCGCTCACGCCCGCCGCCCGGCCCGTGCCGCCCGTCACGGCGGCGCGCATGTATTCACGAATCGTCTGCGCCTGCTCCGCCGTCATCGCCGTGCGATACGCCTTGGGCGCAAACCGGGCGCGCACCTTGCCATTTTGCGCAACCGCCGCCTTGAGCATACGCGGCTCCATCATCACGCCGTCGTTGGCCACGGCGGCGGCGGCCATGCACATGTGCAGCGGCGTGGCGGCCAGCGCGCTTTGCCCCGCGCCCGTCCATGCGATTTCGCCGTCGCTGCGGTTTTCGGTCGGATAGGAGGAATTCTCCACCACCAGATCGCGGAAGAGGAAGTTATCGTTAAAGCCGAACGCCTCCGCCGTTTTTTTCAGCTTTTCATCGCCCAGCTCCAGCGCGATCTGGGCAAAGGTATTGTTGCAGCTGACCTGAAACGCGCGCAGCAGCGTCAGCTGCCCGTGCTGGGTGATTTTCCCCTCCGCCAGATTGGTTCCCGCGTCGGTAATCAGGCGGTTGCCCAGCTGCAGTTGCCCCGTACACTGAAACGCGCGCGTCTGCGCCTGCGAAAGGTTTTCCAGCGCGGAGACCGCCGTAATGATCTTAAAGGTGGAGCCCGGCGCGTACAGGCCCTGCACCGCGCGGTTGTAAAAGGGCTTTTGCGCGTCGTCCTTGACCGCCTGCGTCACCGCCTGCGGGTCAAAATTCGGGAAGGACTGCTGCGTGAGCACCTCGCCCGTGCGGTAATTCATGACCACGACCGCGCCCGCCTTCCCGGCGGGAAACTGCGAAGCCACGTACGACGCCAGCGCGCTGTCGACCGTCAGCGTTACGTTGTCGCCCCGGCGCTTTTCGCCGCGCAGCGCCGCCGCCAGCCGTTCCGTAAAGCCCATTTCAAAGCCATACAGATACCGCGCCATAAAGCTTTCCACGCCGTTGTTGACATTGTTCGCCGTATCGCCGAGCAGGTGCACAACCGCGCGCCGCGCCGTTTCGTTGGCCTGATAGACGCGCTTGCCGTCGCTCACGGTGGCCAACGTCACGCCGTTGCGGTCATAAACGTCGCCGGGAATCACGTTCTTTTTCTGCGTGCGCGCGAAGGTGTTCGCGCCGGAGGCGAACCAGCGCCCGCCCTGCGTGGCGATGCTGTAGGCGCCGTACCCCGCCAGCAGCACAAACAGCGCGCACAGGCACATCGCCACGCGAAGAATGTTTTTACGCAATTGCTTCACGCCGCCCCACCTCCCAGCATCGCCAGCCGGCGATCGTCGTCCACCCCGGCGGCGTTACGGCTCGCCACGCCCTGCAAAAGGCCGATAATGCCCAAGCTGCTCACCATCGACGTGCCGCCGTAGCTGATAAAGGGCAGCGTTACGCCCGTAAGCGGAATCAGCTTGATATTACCGCCGATGATGACAAAAGCCTGCAGCGCGATAAGCGCCGTGCAGCCAATGGCCAGCAGCGCATGAAAGACCGTGCGCGACCGGCGCGCAATCATCACCCCGCGAATGACAATGAACAGATACATGCACAGCACAATCAGCCCGAAGATCAGGCCGAACTCATGCAGGATCACGGAAAAGATAAAATCGTTGTAATATTCCGGAATAACCGACGCGTTGCCCAGCCCCAGCCCGACGCCCCACGCGCCGCCGTTGACCATGGCGATCAGGCTCTGGACGATCTGGTATCCGTCGCCGCCCGTATCCGCCCATGGATTGAGCCAAATCTTCACGCGTTTTTTGACATGCGCGAACATACGATAGCCTATGACCGCCGCGCCCGCGCCGCCCGCCAGCCCTACGCCGATGAGCGGCAGGCTGCCCGTCGCAGCGTATACCAGCACCAGCGTCACGCCGTAATACAAAAGCGCCGTGCCCAAATCCTTCTGCAGCATCAGCAGCCCCAGACACCCCGCGGCAAACGCCACGCTCAGCACCACCTTGCGGCGGCTGAGCAGGTAGGAAACGCTCAGGATCAGCGCGAGCTTGACCAGCTCGCTGGGCTGCATGGAGCGCCCCGCGATCGTCAGCCAGCCCTTCGCGCCGTTGCGCACCTCGCCCATCACAAGCGGCAGCGCCAGCATCCCCGCGCCGCCCAGCATCATCAGCACGGTCATCCAGCGCCACGAGGGCATGTACCGAACCAGCAGCGTACAGGCGATCATCGCCGCCACGCCTACGCCGTAATTGACGGCTTGCGTCATACCGCGCTCCGGACTGAGGCGATAGAGCACCAGCACGCCCAGCGCGCAAAGGAAGTTGGTCAGGGACAACAGCAGCTTATCCGCCGGGAACAGGCGCGGTATGCCAACCGAACCGACGTAGATAATCGCCGGAACGACAACGGAAAGAACGAAGCATTCCCAGCTTCCGTCCTTGACGGCCAATTGAAAAAACGCCAGCAGAAAAAACACCATTACGGCGGCGATCATGGCGCGCGCCGGGTCGCGCCGGGTCTTTTTCCGTTTCTCCTTGCTCACTTGCGCCGCCCCCTTCTGTGCCGCACCGGGCTTTGATAGGCAACCGCCTCCTCCGTCTCCTCCGCCTCCGGCTGCGCGGACGCATCCGCCATCGCGCGGCGAATTTCCTCAACGGGATAGGCGGCGAACTGCCATGTCATCTGGCCGTCGTTATCATAATGCCCGGCATAGCTTTCCGGCGGCAGCGGCGCAGGCTGGCCGACGGCGCTGTTTTCAAAATCGAAGGGCGCGGGCACGCCGTCCTGCTCGGCGGCAAAGGAAAAGGGCGCCTCGTCCTCATCCGCGCACGCTTCGTCGGACGCGTCGTTCTCCGGCGCGTCGGGCTGGAACTGCATGGGATGCGGCACGTTCAGCCCCGCGAACAGACGAACGCGCAGCGTTGTGCCGCCGATTTCCAGCTGCGTGCCGTGCAGCGCATGGGCGGAGGAATTCAATTCCACGCCCGCCATCACCATCCGGCAGCGAAGGCAGGGCGTAATCAGCAGGCCCCTGCCCTCCTCAAAGGAAAACATCGCGTGATGCCGCCGAACGCCCTCGCCCTTGACACAGATATCGCAGCTGCGCGCGCTGCCGATCGTACCCTCGCGGGGCAGCGGCTGCGCCTTGCCGGTATTCAGATCCACAACCTCGCCGATGAGCCCCGCGTCCGGCAGCGCCTTCATCTCGCGGCGATAGGCGCGCGCATCCTTGCGCAGCCAGCGAAGCGCGCGCAGCAAAATGACCACGCCGATCACGACGTACACATAGCGCATCGCCAGCGCGAAAATTTCATAGGCCGTATCCGCCACGCCCGTTTCCCCCTGTCGGCAAAAGTTCCTTTTCATTTTACCACAACACGGCCGATATTTCCACGTCCAAGCAAAAGAAACCTGTAAAATGTGCGCGCCGCGTTCCTTTTTTTCGCCCGCCTATTCAAATTCGCCGCTTCTTATGCTATACTATATTGGGTGTTTATATAACCCCCACATTCTGAAGGAGGGATTTCTTTGTCTTCTGACCCATTAGGCGGCCCGATATTGTTTCAGCTCATTCTGATTCTGCTCAACGCCTTCTTCGCGGCCACGGAAATTGCCGTGCTGTCGCTCAACGACGCTAAGCTTCGCCATCAGGCGGAGAATGGGGATAAAACGGCCGTCACGCTGCTCAAGCTGGCCGAAAACCCCAATCGCTTTCTTTCCACCATTCAGGTCGGCATCACGCTGGCAGGCTTTCTGGGAAGCGCCTTCGCGGCGGAGAATTTTGCCTCCCGTCTGGCGCAGGTCATCTTAAACGCCGGCGCGGCGATCAATCCCGCCCTGCTGAACAGCCTGTGCATCGTGCTCATCACGCTGGTGCTTTCCTATTTCACGCTGGTGCTGGGCGAGCTGGTGCCCAAGCGCATCGCCATGCAGCACCCTGAAAAGGTGTCCAAAATCAGCTGCCGGATTATCCTGACGCTGGCGGGCCTTTTCCGCCCGATCGTATGGCTGCTGAGCAAAAGCACCAACGGGATGCTGCGCCTGCTGGGGCTTAACCCCAACGCACAGCCCGAGGAGGTCACCGAGGAGGAGATCCGCGCGATGGTCGACATGGGCGAGGAAACAGGCGGCATTGAAAGCGACGAGCGCGATATGATTAAGAACGTTTTCGAATTCAACGATCTGACCGCCGCCGACTGCATGACCCACCGTACCGACGTCACCGCCATCTGGATTCAGGACGACGACGAAACCATCCTGCGTACCATTAAAGAAAGCGGCCTTTCCCGTTTTCCCGTTTATAATGAAGATATCGACGACGTGATCGGCATTCTGGCCACGCGCGATTACCTGCTCAACGCCCGCGCCAAACAGCCCAAGCCCCTCAAGGCGCTGCTGCGCGAACCGTACTTCGTCCCCGAAACCGTGCCCACCGATGTGCTGCTGCGCAACATGCAAAAGGAAAAAACGCATCTGGCCATCGTGGTGGACGAATACGGCGGCACCAGCGGCCTGATTACCATGGAGGATCTGCTGGAGGAAATCGTCGGCAATATTTACGACGAATTCGACCCGACCGCCAAGGCGGATATCACGCCCATCGGCAATCATGTCTGGCGCGTTCGCGGCACAACCGATCTGGAAACGCTGGCCGAGGCACTGGACGTCACCCTGCCCGAAAGCGAAGACTTCGACACGCTGGGCGGCCTGATCTTCAGCCGCTTCAGCACCATCCCGCAGGACGGCACAACCCCCTGCCTGAAGCTGTACTGCACGCGCGACGGCGAAAAGCCCGAGGAGGGCGACGCGCCGCAGATTGAAATTCAGGTCGAGGCCATCGAGGATCGCCGCGTTGAATGGGCGAAGGTCACGGTTGTGCCGATCGACGAAGGCGCAAAAAACGAAGAGGCGTAACGGGCGCGGTTCCTTACACAAACGATCTGCACGCCGCCCTGCCACCGACGCTTTCGCCGGCAGGGCGGCTTTTCCTTTTCGCCTGCGCCGCCTGAAAGGCAGCATGACATACCGAGGGGAGGAATTCGCATGAACTACGAAAACACCTGCGTCCGCGGCGGCGTTTTTTATCTGCCGGCGGCGGAAAATATGGCGCGCTGGCCGATTGTCGCGTGCGATCAATACACGGCGCAAAAAGATCGATGGGAGGAAGCGGACCGCGCGGCGGGCGACGGCCCGTCGTCGCTGCGGCTGATCCTGCCGGAGGCGTATTTGGACGAAGCCGAGGCGCGCCTTCCGCACGTTCACGCCGCCATGCGCGATTATCTGCGCCGCGGTGTGCTGCGCCCCGCTGTGAACGGCATGGTGCTGGTTCAGCGCGACACGCAGTCCGGCAGCCGGCTCGGGCTGGTCGCGACGATTGATCTGGAGGCGTACGATTATGCGCCCGGCGCGCGTTCGCTGATTCGCCCGACAGAGGGTACCATCGTTTCGCGCATTCCGCCCCGCCTGCGCATTCGCCGCGACGCGCCGCTGGAGCTTTCCCACGTGATGCTGCTGCTGGACGACGCGAAGCGAACCGTAATCGAGCCCATGCATCGCCTTCGCGACCGTCTGCGCCCGCTTTACGATGTTTCTCTGCCGCTTGGCGGCGGGCGGCTGCGCGGCTGGGCCATCGAAACGAAGGAGGCCCTTGCGCAGATTGACGGCGCGCTGGGCGCGCTGCTTGCCGCGCTGCCGAAGGACGGCATTTTTCTCGCCGTGGGCGACGGCAACCACTCGCTGGCCACGGCCAAGGCGCACTGGCAGGAGCTTCAAAAATCGCTGCCGCCCGCGGCATGGGCGGATCATCCCGCCCGCTACGCGACGGTGGAAATCAACAACATCTACGACGACGCGCTGGTCTTTGAGCCCATTCACCGGGTTGTCTTCGGCCAGACGCCCGAGGCCGTCATGGCCATGCTGGCGCCGGCGCGCTTAAAGCCGGCCGACGGCGCGCCCGACCTGACGATTGTTTCCGCCGCTGGCGAAACGCCGCTGCGCATTGGTAACCCGCTGCATCCGCTGCCGGTGGGCACGGTGCAGGCGCTGCTGGATGCGCACAGCCCGCGCTTGGATTATATTCACGGCGCGGACGCAGTGCGCCAGCTTGTGCGCACGGAAAACGCCGTGGGCGTCCTGCTGCCGCCCATGCGCAAGGACATGCTTTTCCCCGCCGTGGCGCAGGGCGGGCCGCTGCCCCGAAAAACCTTTTCAATGGGCGAAGCGAACGAAAAGCGCTATTATATGGAAGCCCGAAGGATTGTGAAAACCGATGCTGAAGAAAAATGACCTGCTGACCGTGACCATCGAGCGCTTCGGCGGCGAAATGGGCGTCGCGCATGCGGAGGGCATGACGCTCTTTGTGCAGGGCGCGCTGCCCGGCGAAACCGTTACCGCACGGGCGCAGCGTGTGGAAAAAACGCACGCCTTTCTGAAAACAATCGCCGTCGTCACGCCCTCTCCCGAGCGCGTTGCGCCGCCCTGCCCTTCCTATGAAAAATGCGGCGGCTGCGTTTGCCAGCATATGACCTACGCGCTGTCGCTCGCCATGAAGCGTGATCGCGTCCGCGACGCGCTGACGCGCATCGGCGGTCTGGCGGTCGACGTGCCGCCCGTGCTGGGCATGGAAAACCCGTGGCATTACCGCAACAAGACCTCCCTGCCCGTCGGCGGCGAAAAGGGCAGGCCGCAAATCGGCTATTTCGCGCCGCGCAGCCACCGCATCGTCGATATCGGCAGCTGCCTGATCGCCAAAGAGGAAAGCGACCGCGCCGTCGCCGCGCTGCGCCTGTGGATGGAAAAATTCGGCGTCGCGCCCTACGATGAAGCCACCCGAAGCGGCCTGATTCGCCATATCATGACGCGCGTCGCCCGCGACGGGCAGGTCATGGCGGTCGTTGTCGCCACCGCCGCCGCGCTGCCGCACGAGCGTGAGCTCGTCGCCCTGCTGCGCGCACACATGCCGCGGCTTTCCTCGCTCTATATCAATATCAACCGGCGCGGCGACAACGTGATTCTCGGCAACGAAAACTGCCTGCTTTATGGCGCGGCGCGGCTTTACGATACGCTCTGCGGCCTGCGCTTCGCGCTCTCGCCCCGTTCCTTTTTCCAAATCAATCCCGCCCAGACCGAGACGCTTTACCAAACCGCGCTCACCTTCGCCAATGTGCAGCCAAACGAGCTGGCCGCCGACCTGTATTGCGGCGCGGGCACCATTTCCCTGCTGCTGGCGCAGCGCGCGCGGGAAGTCATCGGCATTGAAATCGTACCTGAAGCCATTGCCGACGCAGAGGAAAACGCCCGCGCAAATCATATTGCCAACGCTCGCTTTTACGCCGCCGCCGCGGAAGCGCTGCTACCGGAGCTGGTTCAAAAAGGGCTGCGGCCCGACGTAATCATCCTTGACCCGCCGCGCAAGGGCTGCGAGGAGAGCGTGCTGCGCGCCATCGCGCAGGCGGCGCCCAGCCGTGTGGTCTATGTCAGCTGCGACCCCGCCACACAGGCGCGCGACGCAAAAATTCTCTGCGCTCAGGGCTATCGCGCGACGCGCTGCCAGAGCGTGGACATGTTCTGCCAGACCGGGCATGTGGAAAACATTCTGCGCTTTGACCGTATCGAGGAGGCGTGAGCCGTGGCGTCAGGCAAGGCGTATCTTGCTTTTGTACTCGACGGCCCTTCGGCGGTCGAGGATGCGCGCGCCCCCATGATGGGCGAATAGCTGCTCTATGCGGGGGACAGGCCGGTGGGCGGCGTATATGATAACCGCCTGATGCTCAAGGCCGCCGCAGCAGCGTTCGTTCCGGAGCCCGTCTTTGCATCGCCCTATCCGGGCGCAAAGCCGATGCTGCTTGTAACCTGCATGGACGGCCGGGAAGCCCTCGCCGCGCTGGCGCGCGCTGCACGCGACGTGCTGCCGCCGCCTAAACCGAAGGGGCGCTCGCCCCAAAGGGCAACTGAAAAGGAGTAAGGCCTATGTATACGCTGCATCAGGGCGCGCCGACGGACGCGCGCGCCGAAAACGAAAGCGCAGTGTACGCCTTTCTGGATACACTGCGCCTGCCCTATGTCCGCATCGATCATGCGCCCGTGCGCACGATGGAGGATTGTCTGGCCATCGACCGCGCGCTGGGCGGGGAAATATGCAAAAATCTGTTTCTGTGCAATCAGCAAAAAACGGTGTTTTACCTGATGCTGATTCAGGAAACGAAGGCGTTCCGCACGAAGGACATTTCCAAGCAGCTGGGCGTTTCGCGGCTGTCCTTCGGCCCGGCGGAGGCCATGACGCGGCTGCTGCACCTTTCGTCCGGCGCGGTCAGCCCGATGGGGCTGCTCTTTGACAGCGCGAAGGAGGTGCGCCTGCTGATGGATCGCGATCTGCTTTCCGCCGCCTATCTGGGCTGCCATCCCTGCGTAAACACGGCCTCCGTTCGCCTGTCCATGCAGGATTTTCTAAACGTCTTCCTCCCGGCGACCGGGCACGCGCCCACCTACGTCACCGTTCCTCAAAATAGCGGCGAATAAGCGCCTGCGTGCCTTCGTTTTCCAGCCCCATATCCGCCATTTGCTCATATTCCTCCAGCACGGTTTCCAGCATCGGCAGCACCAGGCCCTTCTCAGCCGCCGCGGCGGAGGCAATGCGCATATCCTTGATGAAATGCTTGATAAAGAAGCCCGGCGCATGATCGCCGCTGAGCGCGCGCGGCGCCATATGGTCGATCTGCCAGCTTCCGGCCGAGCCCGCCGCAATGGCGGCAAGCATCCTCTCGGGGTCTAAGCCCACGCGAAGCGCGTAGCTCAGTGCCTCGGTATACGCCGCCGTCGCGCCCGCCACACCGATCTGGTTGCAGGCCTTGGTGTGCTGGCCCATGCCCGCGCCGCCCATATAATTCATCGTTTTGCCCATGCAGCGGAAAAGCGGCATGGCTTTTTCGTATGCTTCCTCGTCGCCGCCGGCCATAATGGTCAGCGCGGCGTTTTTTGCGCCCGTATCGCCGCCCGAAACCGGCGCGTCCAGCACCGAAACGCCCCTTTCCTTCCCGGCGGCGTACAGCCTTTCGGCCAGTTCAGGCGAGGAGGTCGTCATATCCACGGCAATCGCGCCGGGCCTGATATGGCTCATTACGCCGTCCTGCGCCAGATAGACCTGCTCCACATCGCGCGGATAGCCCACCATCGTAAACACAAAATCCGCGTCCTTCACCGCCTGCGCGATGGTTTCGCAGGGCGTGACGCCCATTTCGCGCAGCGCCTCGGCCTTTTGCGGCGTGCGGTTGTAGGCAAACACCGCGTAACCCGCCCGCTGCAAATGCGCCGCCATCGGCGCGCCCATCACGCCCGTGCCGATCCATGCCACCTTCGTCATTGCTTTTCTCCTCCTGTCCATTGGGAAACATCCATGATTCGCGCGTCCATCAGCCGCGCCTCCTCCCGGTCGTGCACCGAAAGGATGGTCAAGGGAAACACGCCGCGAATCTCCCGCGCCACTCGCGCGCGCAGCGCCTCGTCCAGCCCCTTGAAGGGCTCGTCCAGCAGCAGCACGTCGCCGCCGAAGGCCATCGCCCGCGCCAACGCCACGCGCCGCTGCATTCCGCCGCTCATCTGGGCGGGGTAAACGTCCGTTCGCTCAATTTCCATGCGGGAAAGCCACTGCGCCGCCCGCCCCGCGTCGCTGACGATGCGCACATTCTCCAGCGCCGTCAGCCACGGCAGCAGGCGATCCTCCTGAAAAAGGAAGGCCGTTTTTTTGCCCGCGCCGCGCATTTCGCCGCCCCGCAAGGGCAAAAGCCCCGCCATTGTTCGCAGCAGCGTGGTTTTGCCGCAGCCGGAAGGCCCCATCAGTGCGACAGCGCCGCTTTCCGGCAGCGTCAGCGTCAAATCGTGCCATAATACTTGATCGGGATAGCCGATCACCGCGTGCGAAAATGTCATGCGCTCACCCGCCTTTCGCGAACGACGCGCCGCAGCAGCGCCTCCAGCAGCATCGAAAGCACAATCACCGTCAGCGTCCACGCAAACAGATCCGCGCGCTCCAGATAGATTTTCGCGTCGTACAGGTTTTTGCCCACCGACTGCGCCGGAAGCGCGATGACCTCCGCCGCAATGCCGGATTTCCACGCAAAGCCCAGTCCCGTCGTGCAGGCGGCCAAAAAAGCCGGGCGAACTGCGGGCGCATATAAAAAGCGGATTTTTTTCCATGCCGTCAGGCGATAGGCGCGCGTCATTTCCACCAGCTGCGCGTCCACGGAAAGCAGCGCCTCCTCCACGCCCGTCCATACAATGGGCAATACCATCAAAAAGGAAATGAACACCGGCACGCCGTCCCGGCGAATCCATATCAGCACCAGCATAATGAAGGACGAAACCGGCGTGGCGCGAATGACCGAGCGCAACGGCGACAGCAGCGTATCCACCGCCCGCACGCGCACGCATACCGCAGCCAGCAAAACGCCCAGCAGCACCGCCGCGCCATAGCCGGTCAGGATGCGCAGCAGCGTCATGCCCGTGCTTCGCCAGAAGGCCGCCGTCCGGCCAAGGGCCGCCAGCGCGCGCAGCGTATCAATCGGCCCCGGCAGCAAAAGCGGCCGCCCCACAATCAGCGCCGCCGCTTCCCAAGCAGCCAGCCAGAAGCAGGCCGCCAGCGCGCCCTTCGCCCTTTTCGAATCAGAAGCTTTGGCAGGAAGCGGGCGCTTGGTTTTCCCATTCATGGCCGCCTCTCCCTTCCTCATTCGCCGCCTGTCAGCCCCACGTCAAAGCGGAGCAGCGCATCCTCGCGATGCGCTACGCCCAGCAGCGTATCCGCCAGCCAAAGCTGGCATTTTTCACCCTGCGCCAGTGTGGGCAGCAGCGCCGCGGGCAGCTTTCCGCCGTTTCGCGCAAGCTTCGCGTATTGCGGCGGCACCTGCAAGGCCGGCATGCCGCTGAGCGGAAACGCAAGCGGCAGCAGATATTTTTCCGTTTCGCCCTTTTCCGCCGCGCGCTGCAATTCCTCAAAGGTCACCGCATCCTCCAACATAAAGCCGCCATGCCGCGTCCGCAGCAGAAACCGCATGTGCGCCGGCCGCCCCAGCGCCTGCCCGATATCATGGCACAGCGTGCGGATATAGGTTCCCTCCGCGCAGGCAACCTCCAGCATATAGCCGTCCGGGCTGACCTGCTCGCACAGCGTCAGCTCGTCGATGGTCGTCGGCCGCGCCTTGGTTTCCACCATTTCGCCGCGCCGCGCCAGCGCATAGAGCGGCACGCCGTCGCGCTTGAGCGCCGAATAGGCGGGCGGGCACTGCAAAATTGCGCCGCGAAAGCGCGGCAGCACCGCTTCGATCTCCGCACGCTCCGGCACGCCGCGCGCAGGCTCCACGATCGTCCCCTGCGCGTCCTGCGTATCCGTCGCGCCCGCAAAGGCAATCTCGGCAATATAGCGCTTGCTCTTGTCCGTAAAATAATTCAGCAGCCGCGCGCCGCGCCCCACCATCACCGGCAGCACGCCCGCCGCCTCCGGATCCAGCGTGCCCGCATGGCCGACCTTTTCGCCCACAAGCCGCTTTACGCAGGCCACCGCCGCGCCCGAGGACATGCCCGGCGGCTTGAGCAGGTTCAGAAAACCGTTCATGCTTCCTCCATCCGGCGGCGCATTTCCGCCTCCAGCGCCGCGCAGGCAGCCGCCAACGGCATGGGAATGCGGCAGCCCGCCGCCATCGCGTGGCCGCCGCCGCCAAAGCGCGCCGCAATGTCCGCGACGTCATAGCGTGCCGTCGCGCGCAGGCTGACCTTGGTTTCCTCCCGCTTGCGCGCGTCCGCCAGATACGCCATCTCCACGCCCGGCAGGTTGATCGCATAATTGACAATTCCGTCGCTATGCTCCGGCAGCGCGCCCGCCGTCCGATAATCCTCCGCCGTCAGGCACATGCAGGCGCATTTTCCGCCTGCAAACAGGCGCAGCGTGTTCAGTGCGCGTCCCAGCAGCAGCACATGCGGCGCTTCCCGCATCAGGTGCAGCGGGCGCGCCATCGTGTCAATGTCCAAGCCGCTGCGCATCAGCTCCGCCATAATATCAAAGGCCTCCGCCGTGGTGTTTCGAAAGCAGAAATTGCCCGTGTCCAAGCTAATGGCGCAGTACAGGCATTGCGCAATCTCGGGCGTAATCGCCGCGCCCAGCTTCTTCAGCGCACGGTAAACCACGCATCCCGCCGCAGCCGCGTCGCCGTCCACGGCGTTTTCCATGGCGTAGAGCGGATTGGTGGGATGATGGTCGATCTGCAGCCGCACAGGCGCGCGAAAATAGAACGCCGCGCAATCGCCCAGCCGTCCCTCGTCCGCCGCGTCAATGGCCAGCGCCGCGTCGTATTGCGCCCGCTCCAGCGCTTGCGCGGTTACAAACGCGTCCACGCCCGGCAGCAGGCGCAGCCGCGCAGGAACAGGATCGGCGCAGGCCAGCAGCGCCCGCTTTCCCATCGCGCGCAGCGCATGCCCCATCGCCAGCGTCGCGCCGATTGCATCGCCATCCGGGCTGATATGCGTGCAAAGCAAGATGCTGTTCGCATTTTGCAACGCGGACAGCATGCTCGCACTGATATTCGGATCATTCGGCTTCATCATGACGTCCCTCTTGCGCCGCCACTTCCTTCAGCACCTGTGCGATATGCACGCCGTAGGCGATGTTGCGGTCGCGTTCAAAGATCAGCTCGGGCGTATAACGCAGATCCACGCGCGCCCCCAGCTCCCGTCGAATAAAGCCGGACGCCTTCTTCAGCGCGCGAAGCATATCGTCCGCCTTATCGTCCTCCAGCACGCTGACATATACCTTGGCATAGCGCAAATCGCGCGTTACGTCCGCGTGCGTTACGCAATAGGTGCCGCAGATGCGGGGATCGTTCATTTCGCGGATGATCGCGTCCAGCGCGTGGCGCACTTCCTCTGAAATTCTGTCAATGCGAAAATTCGCCATGTGTTTTCCTTTCTTTTTCGTTTTCGACAAGCGGGCGACTCAACCAACAGCCGAGCCGCCCGCGCCGAAAAGCGATCAGCGCTCGATTTCCTCCATCACGAAGCATTCGACCACGTCGTTTTCCTTAATGTCGTTATAATTTTCCAGACCGACGCCGCATTCGTAGCCCGCGGCCACTTCCTTCACATCGTCCTTGAAGCGGCGCAGCGAGGAAAGCTTGCCCTCGAAGATGACCACGTTATCGCGCAGCAAACGCACCGAGGCGTTGCGCTGCACCTTGCCGTCCGTCACATAGCAGCCGGCGATGGTGCCCGCGCCCGTGATCTTGAACACATTGCGCACCTGCGCGTGGCCCAGCAGGTTTTCCTTGAATTCGGGCGCCAGCAGGCCCTTCATGGCCTTTTCCACATCCTCGATCGCCTGATAGATGATGCGATAGAGGCGAATGTCCACGCCCTCCTTCTCGGCCGCGTCGCGCGCGGTGGAATCGGGGCGGATGTTGAAGCCAATGATAATCGCGTTGAACGCAGAGGCAAGGTTGACGTCGTCCTGCGTAATCGCGCCGACCGCGCTGTGCAGGATGCGCACCTTCACGTCGTCGTTGCTCAGCTTTTCCAGCGCCTGCTTGACAGCCTCGACAGAGCCCTGCACATCCGCCTTGACAATGATGTTCAGGTTCTGCACCTTGCCTTCGGCAATTCCGGCGAACAGGTTATCCAGCGACACCTTAGCCGACGCCGCCGCGCGGGAGGCCTTGAGCTTGTCGCGGCGCTCCTGCGCCACCTGCCGGCTGAGGTGATCGTCCTTGACCGCCATCATCTCGTCGCCCGCC
>OIZL01001021.1_pt1 | contig 17069 bp, 18 predicted proteins | sample 1588541 | NCBI WGS metagenome assembly OIZL01 (sample SAMN03283285) | human gut metagenome | biome: human-associated habitat; material: feces | host: Homo sapiens | place: Peru | collected 2012 | reverse complement strand
AACAAATCTCAGGGATGCTCTGTCTATTAAATTCCTACAGTAAGTTTACACGGCCCCAGCCGGATTCTTCGTTGTCTCACACCAAAATCTATGTTATAATAGGCGCAGAAGAAAAACAAGCGACTCCGGAGGAGGCATTTGTTTTTCCTGCGCCTATTAGCGAACGAATATCCTGCGAAGCAGGAAACAAGCGTTTTTAGAAAATCATCCGGGAGGATTTCATGCGTAATAAAGTTGATGTTACGGCCGCTGTTCCAACGCGGCCGGGTGTTTTTTTAGAAAAAGAGAGACTTCATATCACCACGCCCTGTCCCGTTTTACACAAGACAGCGGATGAATATGGCATTGTCCTGTACGATAAGGAATCTCCCGGCGGCACAAAGATACCGTTTCCGAAGGATGCCCGGATCGGCCGGATGATCTCAGTGACGCTGAAGGGATACCGCGCGAAAGGGTGCAGCTATCTTTTTTACTGTGGGGATGAACTCTATCAGGATCCCTATGCGCGCCAGCTTGAAAAGGATACCCAATACGGCAGCGTATCCAAAAAGATGGTAAGGTGCCGTATCGCGGACAACACTTTCGACTGGCAGGGGGATCGTCCGCTGCGGATTCCATACGAGGACAGTCTGATCTACGCCCTCCATGTAAGAGGCTTTACAAAGCATAAGTCCTCCGGCGTGAAAAAGAAGGGCACCTTCGCCGGTCTTACGGAAAAGCTGGAATATTTAAAAGAGCTTGGGATCACATCCATTCTTATGATGCCGGCGTACGAGTTTAATGAGATATTGCCGACGCAGAAAAAGCAAAGTCCTTCGGCGTCTGCAAAGATCAACTACTGGGGCTACCAGAAGGGACTGTACTATGCCCCCAAGGGCGCCTATGCGTACAGCAAGGACGTAAACACGGAGTTTCGGGAAATGGTTCGCTGCTTTCATCAAAACGGAATAGAAGTGATGATGCAGTTTTATTTTCCACCCGAGATCAGGCACACGGAGATCGTGGCTGTTTTGGATTACTGGGTGACGGAGTATCATATAGATGGTTTCCATGTCATGGGGGTCGATATGCCGATCACCATGCTGGCACAGGAACCGCTCCTTTCCGATACCAAACTTCTGACCGAGCATTTTTATCCGGATGCCGGCTTCCGTCAGATGGGAGAGAGTAAGACGGTTGCCCTTATGAACGACGGTTATCTGTATGAGATGCGCAAATTTCTCAAGGGCGATGACAATATGATGAACCGTTTCCTGCATCATATGAGGAACAGTTCTTCGGATATCGGGATCATCAACTATATAGCCAGATGGGACGGGATGCGCCTCAGGGATCTGGTGTCCTACGACCGGAAACACAATGAAAAGAACGGGGAAGTCAATCAGGATGGAACTGATTATAACTGTAGTTGGAATTGCGGCGTCGAGGGAAAAAGCCGCAAGAAAGCGATCGTGCAGCTGCGACAGCGGCAGATGATGAACGCGCTCGCTTTTGTCATGCTGTCCCAGGGAACGCCGCTTCTGTACAGCGGAGATGAATTCGGATTTTCCCAGGAGGGCAACAACAATCCCTACTGTCAGGATAACGCCATTTCCTGGATCAACTGGAATCTGGGGGAAAGCGGTGCCGAGCTTCTGGAACACTGCAAGGAGCTGATCCGTCTGCGCAGATCCCACCGGGTATTTCGAGGCGGTCATCCGGTTGCGGGCGGCAATCCGGCGTCCGGCTCCTATCCGGATATTTCCTTTCACGGGCGGGACGCCTGGAAGCCGGATACCTGTGCCTCCAGCCGCTGCGTCGGCATCATGTTCTGCGAGGGAGATTTCCTTTTGTACATGGGCGTCAATACGCATTGGGAAGAGCATACGCTGGGACTACCGCAGCTTCCGGAGGGAAGCCGCTGGGTGTCTGTGACGGAGGCAGACGCGGATTGTCCGGAGCGTCAGGAGATCATCGTTCCGGCAAGGACGGTTTCGCTCTACCACGCCAGACAGGGATTTCCTGTTTTGAACCGGAAAAATGTTCGTCCCAGATCGAATAAAAAGCAGCAGAAAGAAGAGGTTACAGACAATGTGGAAAGCGTGGCTTCACTTCAAAACGATCACACACCATAAGATTCTTGTCATGCAGGGGTGCTTCAAAGTCGGATTATACCGGCAGGGGTTGATGCACGATCTTTCGAAATACAGTCCGTCGGAGTTTCTCGTCGGCGTCAAATATTACCAGGGAAACCGGAGTCCCAACAATGCGGAACGTGAGGCGATCGGCTATTCTTCTGCCTGGCTGCACCACAAGGGCCGCAACAAACATCATTACGAATACTGGATTGATTACAGCAATAAGGATATCAAGGGAGGCATGGCTCCGGCGCCTATGCCGACACGCTATGTTGTCGAAATGTTCATGGACCGGATCGCTGCGTGTAAGACCTACCACGGGGAGGCCTACACCGACCGGGATCCGCTCGAATATTATGAATCCGGCAAAAATCCGCCGCCGATCCATCCGCGGACGAAAAAGCAGCTTGAAAAGCTGCTGCATATGCTGGCAGAAGAGGGGGAAGAGAAAACCTTCCGCTATATCCGCTGCCGGGTACTGAAAAAGAACAGGCATTGATGATCACGGCATTTTCTTTTGTGCATAAGATATGGTATGAGTCAGCTTTTGCATAAAAAAGGAGATGTAAGACCATGAATGATTGTATTTTATTGTTATGCTGCCTGTTCTGCCTGGGTGGCTGCGGCTGCAATAACCGGCGCAGTTCTTCCTGTGGATGTCAGAACCGTTCAGACAATTCCGGACGTTCGCAAAGCGGCTGCGGAAACAGTTCCAACCGTCCGCAGAGCGGCGGTTGCGGCAGCAATTCCGGCCGGGAGGAGAGCTGCCCGTGCAAGGAGCCGAGATTTGAACCCCGCTTTGAAGCGATGCCGTTCAACGGATCCGGCAGTACCTGTGGATGTGAAGAGAAGTCATAACAAAGGATTCAAAAGCGCAGGTGATACTTGCGCTTTTTTTATGCGAATGATACACTTTACTTTATTAGCGTGCAAACAAGCAGAAAAAGAAAGGAAACAATATGTTCGGTAAATCGAAAGACAAGGGAGAAGAAACTAACAAAAAGAAGAAAGACAAAGGCGGCAAGGCGCTCGGATATGTCAAGATCGTTTTTGCAGTGCTGATCGTTCTGATCGTCATCAATTCTTCTTATTACACCATACAGGAAGAGGAGCAGGCGGTTGTCTGCACTCTTGGAGAACCCAAGGCTGTGACGACACCGGGACTTCATTTCAAGGTGCCGTTTATCCAGACGGTGACGAAGGTCAACACGACGATCCAGGGCTTTTCCATCGGATATGATATGAGTGAGGATGATATGTCGACCCCGGATTCGCTGATGATCACATCCGATTACAATTTTATCTTTGTGGATTTCTACGCGGAATACAGAGTGACCGATCCGGTCAAAGCACTTTACGCTTCACAGGATCCGGCAGATATCCTCAATAATATCGCACAGAACTGTATTCGAACAACCATCGGTTCCTACAGTGTGGACAGCGTCCTCACAACAGGAAAGAACGAGATCCAGTCCAATATCAAACAGATGATCCTGGATAAGCTGGAGGCGTACGACATCGGCATCCAACTTGTGAATATCACGATTCAGGACGCAACCCCTCCGACGGTGGAAGTCGAAAATGCCTTCAAGGAGGTTGAGACGGCAAAGCAGGGGAAAGAGACGGCTCTTAACAATGCGAACAAATACCGGAACGAGCAGATCCCCGAGGCGGAAGCAGAGTCAGACAAGATCATTCAGGATGCGGAGGCAAAGAAGCAGGAGCGCATCAACGAGGCGAACGGTCAGGTGGCCCGTTTTAATTCGATGTACGAGGAATTTGTCAAATACCCGGAAGTGACCAAGAAGCGTATGTTCTACGAGGCGATGGAAGATGTGCTCCCGGAGCTGAAGGTAGTCATACAGAGCAAAGACGGATCGACCAACACGATCCTTCCCCTCGACAGCTTTACAGGGGACAACAGCACAGGACAGATCGACAACAGCCGCACGATTTCTTCTGATACAGACACGGCGGAAGAGTAAGGGACAGGACAAGTTTATATAGGAGGAAACTATGGCAGAGACAACCAATAAAAACGATAGCGATATGTTTGAGCGTTTTGCTTCGGACGGAACGCGGAAGGATCAAAAGGGCAATGCAAAAAAGAAGAAAATGAGCGGGATCATCTGGGTGGGAATCATCCTGCTTCTGGTCATCGTGCTTGGAAACAGCATCGTCATCACAAAGCAGAACCAGTTTCGTCTGATCCGTCAGTTCGGTCGGGTTCAGCGCGTGATCACAGAGGCGGGAATGAGCTTCAAGATCCCCTTTGTGGAATCTGTCGACACGATTCCAAAAGAATTACTGCTGTACGATCTGGCAGCGTCGGATGTTATCACATCGGATAAGAAAACGATGATTGTAGACAGCTATGTCTTGTGGCATGTCACGGATCCATTGAAATTTGCGCAGACACTGAGCTGTTCAGTGAACAACGCCGAAGGCCGTATCGACGCGATCGTGTACAATGCGACTAAAAACACCATCTCCAATATGAAACAGGACGAAGTGATCCGCAGCCGCGATGGAAAGATGACGATCACCATCACGGATGAGGACAGCGATATTGCCGGCAATGACCTGCACATCACATCGGAGGAGACAGAGGTGATCAATATCACTTCCCTTACGGAAGAGATCATGGCACAGGTCAATCACGGAGAGGAAAAATACGGAATCGAGATCGTTGCCGTGGAGGTGAAAAAGCTGGATCTTCCGGACGACAACAAACAGGCGGTCTATAACCGCATGATCTCGGAACGTGAGAATATTGCAGCGCAGTATACCGCCGAGGGAAAATCGGAGGCGAAGATGATCGAGAACACGACGGATAAGGAAGTGTCAATCATGCTTTCCGATGCAGACGCCAAGGCGGAGGCGATCGTTGCCGAAGGTGAGGCGGAATACATGCGGATCCTCTCGGCTGCATATGCAGATCCGGATAAGACGGATTTTTATTCCTTCGTGCGTGCAATGGATGCGGTGAAGGCAAGTATGACCGGCGACAACAAGACGATCATCCTGTCAGATGATTCGCCGATCGCACAAATTTTCAATGGACAGTATTAGGAGGTCTTGACAGAGAGACTTGAAACATATGTTCGAATGTGGTAGAATGATACCTGACAAAATAAAAAGCTGTCTGCCGCCCGGCGTTCGCAGAGGAGATCTTCTGCTCCTTGTGTTTTTTCTGGGCAGTGCGGTGCTTTTGGCGGTGCTTTTGGCGCTTAACTCCCGCAGGGGAGATACGTTGCAGATTTATGCAGACGGTCAGCTTTTCTACGAACTGCCGCTTATGCAGGACGTTGTACAGGAAAAGGGTACGGAAACCTATCTGCTGATCCGGTTTTTGGATGACGGAGCGCCGGTCTTTACGTTGGATGCACAGGAACCGGAGCTGCCGGAGGGGACATCCTACAATCTGCTGCTGATACAGAATGGCAATGTGCAGATGTTAGCTGCAGATTGCCCCGATCAGATCTGCATCCGCCACAAACCGGTATTCCGGGCGCGGGAGAGCATCATCTGTCTGCCTCATAAGCTGTCTGTCGAGATCACCGGCGCAAAGGGAAAGGCGGCAGATACCGAGACGTTAGATGGGATGGTGCATTGATGAAAAGACTTTCACAGATGGGACTGCTCCTTGCAGCCGCCCTGATCATGTCCTATATCGAAGCGTTGATCCCGCTGACAGTTGGGATTCCTGGAATGAAGCTGGGGCTGCCCAACGCGGTCATCCTCTTTATCCTGTATTGGAAGGATGAAAAAGAGCAGGAAAGCGGTTTTCTTAACAGCAATGTATCCCGGGCGCTTACCGTAAATATTCTCAGGATCCTGCTGTCGGGATTTCTTTTTGGAAATATGTTTGCGATCCTTTATTCACTGGCGGGCGCAGTCTGCAGCTTTGCCGCCATGCTGATCGGCAGGAAAACAGACCGCTTTTCGGCGCTCGGTGTCAGTATTCTGGGCGGCGTCTTTCACAATATGGGACAGCTTGCGGCAGCACGCTTCCTCCTGGGGACATCTGCTGTCATTTATTATGCGCCGCCGCTGCTTGCCGCAGGCGCGCTGACCGGCTTTCTGCTTGGTCTGATAGTTCTGATGCTTTTGCCGTATCAGAAGATTTTTCACGCCGCACAGTGATCGCGGTCGTTATGTCGGAAAGGAAAATGGGTATGTATGCTTATTTGAAAGGTACGCTGGAACAGATCGAAGAGGATCGTATCGTCGTGGAGGTGGCGGGGATCGGTTATAATGTCCATGTGTCTGCGACGACGATCCAGTCTTTGCCGTCGATCGGGGAGCCGGTCGTCGTCTACACCTATACACTGGTCCGCGAGGATGCGTTTCTCCTCTATGGATTTCTGACACGCAGCGATCTGGAGATATTCAAGAAGCTGATCACGGTAGGCGGGATCGGCCCCAAGGGTGGGCTTGCTATCCTGTCGGTGATGGACGCCGATACGCTCCGTTTTGCCATTATCTCGGGCGATGCAAAGGCGATAGCCAAAGCGCCGGGTATCGGAAATAAAACCGCGGAGCGCGTGATCCTGGATCTGAAGGACAAGATCTCCATCGAAGATACGCTGCGCGGCGGCGAGGCTGCCGAACCAGCACTTGCAGGTGGAATGGACGCTTCCGAAAAAGGGAAAAAGCAGGAGGCTGTCGAAGCGCTTACCGCACTTGGCTATTCAGCGTCAGAGGCTGCTGCTGCTGTCAGAAAAGTAAAAACAGATGACGACACCACCGTGGAGGCGATCCTGAAGGATGCGCTGAAAAACATGTTCTAGAAAAACTCGGGCAGGGGAGAAGATTCATGGGCAATCGGACAATCGAAACCAATCTGTTAGAAGAAGATATCAAAATAGAAGGCTCACTGCGTCCGCAGACATTGGATGACTATATCGGTCAATCAAAGATCAAGAGCAATCTCCGCATCTACATCGAGGCGGCAAAGCAACGGCAGGACGCGCTTGACCACGTCCTTTTTTACGGCCCTCCGGGACTTGGAAAAACGACGCTGGCAGGCATTATCGCAAACGAGATGGGCGTGCACATGAAAGTGACCAGCGGTCCAGCGATCGAAAAACCAGGGGAGATGGCGGCGATCCTGAATAATCTGCAGGAGGGCGATCTGCTCTTTGTGGACGAGATCCACCGCTTAAACCGTCAGGTGGAGGAAGTTCTGTATCCGGCGATGGAAGATTACGCCATAGATATTATGATCGGAAAGGGCGCGTCCGCCAGATCCATCCGGCTGGAGCTGCCGCACTTTACCCTGGTTGGGGCGACCACCAGAGCAGGTCTTTTGACCGCGCCGCTGCGGGATCGTTTCGGGGTGATCCACCGGCTGGAATTCTATTCCATCGAGGAGCTCAAGCTCATCATCCAGCACTCTGCGAGGATCCTTGGCGTCCAGATCGATGAAAAGGGAGCGTTGGAGCTTGCGAGAAGAAGCCGTGGAACGCCGCGTCTGGCAAACCGCGTACTCAAGCGGGTGCGGGATTTTGCACAGGTGAAATACGATGGGATCATCACCGAAGAGGTTGCAAACATCGCGCTGGATCTGATGGACGTCGACAAGATGGGACTGGACCATATAGACCGGAATATCCTCTGCACGCTGATCGAGAAATTCAAGGGCGGGCCGACCGGTCTTGATACGCTGGCGGCTGCGATCGGGGAAGACGCCGGCACGATCGAGGATGTCTATGAACCGTATCTGATCAAGAACGGATTCCTGAACCGCACGCCGCGCGGGCGGATGGTCACGGATCTTGCCTATCACCATTTAGGTCTTGAAATTCCCTCCTAGGGCCTATATAATAAAAGTTGATAACTGTTTGAGTAGCTGCAAGAAGGAAGAGGGAAGCGTCATATGTCGACAAAGACGGATACAGAGGTTATTATCAACGGAAAAGTATTTACATTGAGCGGCTATGAGAGCGAAGAGTATCTGCAAAAGGTAGCTTCTTATATCAATAACAAGATAGCGGAATACAATAAAGTCGACGGCTTCAAGAGACAGTCCTCCGATACGCAGAATGTTCTGATGCAGCTCAATATAGCGGATGACTACTTCAAGGCAAAGAAACAGATCGACCTTCTGGAAGAAGAGATCCAGAACCGGGAAAAAGATATGTATGATCTCAAACACGAGCTGATCGCGGCGCAGATCAAACTGGAAAATACAGAGAAGAACCTTCAGAATCTTCAGCAGGAGGCGAACGAAAACGCCAAGAAGATGGTTCGACTGGAAACCGAATTGAAGGAATTGAAAAAATAGCTGTCTTTTCAAAGACAGCTTTTTTCTTCCTATCAGCGCATTGCGCGGGTAACGGAGAGTGTTATGGAACAAAAAACAGAGCTTTTGGCGCCTGCCGGCAATTACGAGGCATTTCTTGGTGCCTTTCATGCAGGGGCAGACGCATTTTATCTGGCAGGACAGCGTTTTGGCGCCCGCGCTTATGCGGATAACTTTTCGGAAGAAGAAATCTGCCGCGCACTGCGTCTTTCTCACTATTACGGCAAAAAAATCTACCTCACGGTCAACACACTGGTAAAAGAAAAGGAACTGGATGGTCTGGAGGAGTATCTCTGTCCACTCTACGAAGCGGGACTGGATGGCGTGATCGTTCAGGATTTCGGAGTGCTCCGCTATATCCGCCGGCATTTCCCGGATCTGGAGCTGCACGCCAGCACCCAGATGACGCTGACCGGCAAACGGGGAGCCTCCCTTTTAAAGGACGAGGGGGTCTGCCGGATCGTTCCTGCCCGCGAACTGTCGCTGGAGGAGATCCAGATTCTGAAGCAGGAGACGGGGATGGAGATTGAGTGCTTTGTCCACGGCGCAATGTGTTATTGTTATTCGGGACAATGCCTTTTCAGCAGTATTCTCGGCGGACGAAGCGGGAACCGCGGACGCTGTGCCCAGCCATGCAGGCTTCCCTATCGTGTTTATCTTGAAAACCAGTGCATCCGGCAGGAGTGTTATCCGCTCGGCCTCAAGGATATGTGTACACTGGAATATCTGCCGAAGCTGATCGAGGCAGGCATTGATTCCTTTAAGATCGAAGGGCGGATGAAGAAGCCTGAGTACGCGGCAGGCGTGACGGCGCTTTACCGGAAACACATTGATCTCTATCGTCGGGATCCCGGAGCGTATCAGGTGGATCCTGCGGATCTTGCCGCTTTAAAGAATCTGTATATCCGAAGTGAGATACAGACAGGCTACTATGAGCGCCACAACGGAAAAGAGATGATCACGCTCCAAAAGCCGAGTTATCTTGGAAGCGACGAGACGCTTCTTGCAAGGCTGCGTGAACGTTATATCCATGAGCCGGGAAAGGATCCGGTCACTATGAAGGCACATTTGTGTGAAGGGGTGCCGGCAACGCTGGAGATCTGCGGTTCCGGCGGCAGGGTACAGGTGTCCGGCGATGTGGTGATGCGGGCGCAGAAATCCCCTCTGACCGAAGATACGCTGAAGAAGCAGCTTTCCAAGACAGGAAATTCCCTGATCCGGCCGGATTCCATCGAACTTCTTCTGGAGGGAGAGGTCTTTCTTCCGGTGAAATCGCTCAATACCCTGCGGCGGGATGCAGTGCAGGCTTACGAGGATCTGGTGATCGGTCAAAATCGTCTGTGTGCCGGCCGGCAGGAGATGGCGAACACTGCGCGGGCAGATGAGGGAAGTGGATTTGCTGCGATCATTACAGAGAAAAGACAGAATAGAGAAACGAAACCATACACAGACTGCCTGGTCTGTACGCTTGACCAGCTGATCGAAGTTTTACAGCATAAGGATAAGGTACGAAGGGTATATGTTGACAGCGACCTCTACGTGACGGCTGCCGGGCAGATCGATACGATGCTTGCCGGACATGCCTCTGTCGATGGTTTTCTGGCTTTGCCGTATATCATAAGGCACAGAGACGAAAACTATCTGGAGCGGCTGAGGATCACGATCGGGAACAGTCCCTATCTGAAAGGATTTCTTGCGCGCAATCTGGAAGCTGTCGCCTTTCTTGAAGAGATCCTGCTACAGGAGAACGACAAGGTGCTGGTTGCCGATGCCGGACTGTACTGCATGAACCGGGAAGCGCTTTCGTTTCTTGCTTGTCATACCGGAGAGATCACTTTTCCCTATGAGCTGAACGCAGGGGAATGCAGGCAGCTCGGACAGCTTGCAGCGCAGGCAGGAGTACCGGTATCACTGATCGTATATGGCCGGATCCCGATGATGGTGACCGCCAACTGCGTCAGAAAGACGACGGACAACTGTCTTCTTGCAGGAGTGCGTGCAAAGAAAGGGCAGATTTTTTTGAAAGACCGGATGCAGGCGATGCTGCCGGTTTCGACAAACTGTACACATTGCTATAATATCCTTTACAATGCGCTGCCATATTCCCTGCATTTAAAGAAAAAAGAGCGGGAACGGATCTCACCGACGGCGCAGCGCTTTGATTTTACGATGGAAAACAGAAAGGAAGTTGCCGCTATATTGACGGGCGGAACGTTTCCTTTTCCGGAATATACGACCGGACATTTTCAGAGAGGCATCGAATAAAACAGAAGGACGCATATACAAACTATGGAACTCTATATCACGGAATTATCCAAATATTTTATTACCCTGTTCATAGCGCTGTACACTCTGGAATGTTTCCTCGTTTTTCGCTTTCAGGAGGAGGAAAGAAGATCCGGAATCTATATACGCCAGAATATCCTGATGTTTCTGGTGCATTTTTCATGTTTTCTGGTGATCTGCTTCGAGACCGGGAAGCTGGAGTACCTTCTTTTTTATGTCCTGCAGCAGATCCTGTTGTTTGCTACGATCGTCCTGTTCCGCATGATCTATCCGAAGGGAAACCGTCTGATCATCAACAATATGTGTATGCTTCTTGGAGTCGGCTTTGTCGTTCTGACAAGACTGTCCTACGAGAAGGCGGTCAAACAGTTCTTTATCGTGACAGCCTCCGTCATAGCGGGGATGCTGATCCCGTTTTTTATTCATAAGATCCGGATGCTGAAAAGTCTTACCTGGGTGTACGCCGGTGTCGGTATCGCAGCGCTCGGGATCGTTCTGATCCTCGGCAGCGTGACCAACGGATCGAAGATTTCCTACTCGATCGGCGGGATCACCTTCCAGCCGTCGGAGTTTGTGAAGATCCTTTTCGTATTTTTTCTTGCCAGTGCGCTCTGCGACGTACACGATTTCATGCGAGTCTTTACGACGGCGGTCCTGGCGGGGATCCATGTTCTGATCCTGGTCGCGTCCAAAGATCTGGGAAGCGCGCTCATCTTTTTTATCGTCTATGTCGTTGTGGTGTTTATCGCCACGGGAAACTGGATCTACCTGCTTCTGGGCGCGGGAGGCGGCTGCGGCGCGGCGGTTCTGGCCTATCGTTTTTTTACCCATGTGCAGGTCCGGGTACAGGCCTGGCAGGATCCGTTCAGCTGTATCGACAAGGCTGGTTATCAGATCACGCAATCTCTTTTCGCAATAAGCAGCGGTGGATGGTTTGGTCTGGGGCTGTTTCGCGGAACGCCGACCTCAATTCCCTATGTGGAGGCGGATTTTGTATTTTCCGCGGTTGCAGAGGAGCTAGGCATCCTGTTCTCCATGTGTGTGATCCTGATCTGTATCAGCTGCTTTATCATGTTTATGAATATTTCCATCCGGCTGCGGAACCGTTTCTATCAACTGATCGCTGTCGGACTGGCTGTCACCTATATTTTCCAGGTTTTTCTGACGATCGGAGGCGGGACGAAATTTATCCCGATGACGGGAGTCACCCTGCCGCTTATCAGCTACGGCGGCAGTTCGGTTTTGACGACGCTGATCATGTTTTTTATCATGGAAGGTTTGTATATAATCCGTCAGGATGAAGGAGCAGGACGTGGCAAAAAGAAGAGACGAAGAAAGAGAATCGAATACGAATACGAAACCGAGGAAGAAGACTTCGAGGACGACGATCTCGCCGGAACAGAAGAAGAGGAAGCGCCAGAGGCAGAAGAGGAATAGGCAGATCATGGCGGTCACGTATCTGTTTGTGGCTGTCTTTCTCGGAATGATGGTGTATACCTGCCATTATGCCGTGACGCACCAGCAGGAGCTGATCAACAACAGCTATAACGGACGGCAGGAAATGCTGATCTCCCAGAACACGCGGGGAACGATCTATTCCAGAAACCGCCAGCCGCTTGCACAGACTCAGACCGGCGACGACGGCAAAGAGATGCGCGTATATCCGTATTCCAATATGTTCGCCCATGTGGTTGGCTACGCGACGAACGGAAAGTACGGAATCGAGGCGCTGAGCAACTATTATCTGATCAATTCCAATGCAAAGCTGTCGGACAAGGTGGCGAAGGATGTGTCCGGGGAAAAATATCCCGGCGACAATGTCATCACGACGCTTGACGTGGAATTGCAGCAGATCGCTTACCAGTCCCTGGGCGTTTATAAGGGGGCGGTCATCGTCAGCAAGCCGGATACCGGAGAGATCCTCGCAATGGTTTCCAAACCGGATTTTGATCCGAATGAGATCGATTCGATCTGGTCAGACCTGATAGCGGATCAGAACAGCTCCGTGCTGTTAAACCGGGTGACGCAGGGATTATATCCTCCCGGCTCCACCTTTAAGATCATCACAGCTCTGGAATATATCCGGGAAAATCCGGATACCTATCAGCAGTACCGGTATCAGTGTAATGGAAGTTTTGTTCACGGCGAGGATCGGATCAACTGTTATCACGGATCCGTTCACGGCGCGGAGGACTTTGCAAAATCCTTCGCCAAGTCCTGCAATTCCTCGTTTGCGAACATCGGACTGCAGCTCGACCGCACCAGCTTTGCAAATACGCTGGACGGTCTGTTGTTTAACCAGGAGCTGCCTGTCAAGTTTGCCTACAATCAGAGCCGGCTGGTCGTGGACGAAAATACTTCGGATTCGGATATGATGCAGGCTGCTATCGGGCAGGGCAATACCCAGATCACGCCTCTTCACCTGAATATGATCACCTGCTCCATCGCCAACAAGGGAACGCTGATGAAACCCTATCTGGTGAGCCGCGTGGAAAACAGCGAGGGCACGGTTGTCAAGCAGTTTTCGCCGGATTCCTATAAGAAACTTCTGTCCGAGACGGAGGCGGCTGCGCTTACCGGACTGATGGAAGAGGTGGTAAAGAGCGGTACGGCGACAAGACTTTCCGGGCTTGCCTATTCCGCAGCGGGAAAGACGGGTTCTGCGGAATACAGCAGCGTTAAGACGGATTCACATGCGTGGTTTACCGGATTCGCCCCGGTTGAAAATCCGGAAATATGTGTTACCATAATTATTGAAGGTGCAGGCTCTGGCGGAGATTACGCTGTACCAATAGCCAAAAGGATCTTTGATCAATATTTTGGCGAATAGGAGGAAGGGAAATGATCGAAGCAGTGAGCTGCGGCGGTGTTGTGATCTTTCGTGGAAAGATCCTGATACTGTACAAGCATTTTCAGAATAAGTACGATGGCTGGGTTCTCCCAAAGGGAACGGTGGAAGAAGGGGAGTCCCATAAGGAAACAGCACTCAGGGAAGTGCTCGAGGAGACGGGCGCCCGGGCAAGGATCATGAAGTACGTGGATAAAAGTGAATATACCTTCCACATTCCGGATGACAAGGTATCCAAGGAAGTCTACTGGTATCTTATGATGGCGGACAGCTACTACAGCAAGCCGCAGAGAGAAGAGTACTTTACGGATTCCGGCTTCTACAAATACCACGAGGCCTATCATCTTCTGAAATTTGCAAACGAAAAGCAGATTTTGGAAAAAGCGTATGAGGAGTACTTAGCGATGAAAAAAAATAATCTGTGGATCCGCTGAAAAGGAATCCACAGATTTTTCTGTTTAGCATAAATTTTTTGGCTAGAAGATAGCGACGATCTCCAGTTCAGGATCGGTCGAAAGATCAATAAACTCGTCGCCGCGCTTCAGAAGCGGCCGGGAGAGATGATTCTGGTTGATCAGCATGATCTCAGCCTCCACGCCGTTGGAAAGCCTCGCATTAAAGCCAAGCTGCGTCGATGCGATATGGTAAAGGATCGGCCTCAGGATATGCTCGTCAAACTTGATGTATCCGTCCCTCTCAAAATTGGCGATTATCTGGAACGGATTCAGGGACTGGCGATATGTGCGCGCAGAGGTCATTGCCTCGTATGCGTCGATGATCGCCGTATATTTTGCAAAAATATCAATCTGATCCGATTTGAGCTTGGAGGGATAGCCGGAGCCGTCGCAGCGCTCATGGTGCATCAGCGTCGACTTGATCACGTGCTCGTTCAGATTCTGGTTTTTCAAAAGTTCAAAGCCGAGCATCGTATGCGTTTTTAATTTGGTAAATTCCAGCTCGGTAAGTTTTCCTGGCTTCCAGAGAAGTTCCTTTGGCAGTCTGAGCTTGCCGATATCATAGAAGAAACCGCACTGGATCAGCAGAAAAATATCTTCCTTGGACAAGCCGAGCCAGGTTCCGAACACGCCGGCGATCAGCGCGGAGTTCAGACAGTGCGCATGGGTAAGATCGTCCTCGCTCGGAAGCATATTATACAGAAAGTCGAGAAGCTGTTCCCCGTTTCGCGCGCAGGAGGAAATCTTGACATAAATATCCATCAGCCGGTTGAGCGGCGCCGGGATTCCCTTCTCCACAAAATCTACCATAATCTTGCGATAGGTCGGCATACAGTCGTTATATGTAAATTCAAAATACCGGAATTCGGTGCTGAGACGTACCTTTTCGAAATGAGTCGTTGCGTAGTCGATCTCTTCTTTGATCGAAACGCACATGATAGAATGTCGTGCGAGCTTGGCGATCAGTGCCTCATCCACCACGGTGTCGACCGGGCAGATTAACTCATGCTGATAGCTGTAGACGTCCTCGCCGACAACCATCCCGTTACTCAAAGCCATACGAGCTACTGTTTTCAATTTGCTTTCCCCCTCTTTTGAATATAAACACAACCGCTTTGAACTGCATAACGGCAGTTTTTGAGATAGTTGCATATAATCAACTAATTCTAGTATAAAGAATCTGTGCAATAAGTCAATATTTTAACCTGTTTAAATCATTATAAATGTGCTAAAATATAACATAATTAAGATAAAACAAAGTAATGCAGACAAAACTACCACAAAAAGCAGGCATAAACGGAGTCTGGAAAGATTGGAAAACGGCATGGATTTTTATAAGAATCTATATATGGACGAAACCCTGAAAAATCCAAATAAGATCAAAAGAAAGCTCGCGCACGGGAAATTCATGCCCGGAATCTATGTCCTTGCCTGGTCGTCCGGACTCAATCGTCTGGAGCTGTACACCAGCGCCATGCTGCTGCAGTGGTATTACAAGGAAAATCCCCCCTGCATCATAGGGATCGCATCCGGGCAGGAAACAGGGATCTCCATGATCCAGCAGATCGCAGAAGAATCACTGGATACTCTGGGAAGGGTGGATTTTGCTGCATATCTTTTTGGAAACGGTCAATAATGAAACCATCAGGATGACAATAAAGGATCGAATTGACAGATATGTTACATATTCTTTTTATTATATTAAAAATCATAGGGATCATTCTGCTGGCGGCGATTGCGTTCATTCTGCTGGCTGTTTTGTTCGTTTTGTTCGTTCCGGTCCGCTATCAGGTATCTATTGAGCGAACAGAAGAGGACGGCGCGCCTCTGATCAGCGTCCGGGGAAGCGTATTCTGGCTTTTGCATCTTATCAATGTTCGCTTTCATTATCCGGAAAAGCCCATGCTCCGCGCAAGGATCGCGCTGCGTACCATCTTTGTTTATCCGCAGGAAAGTACGGATTCTGCCACATCAAAAAAAAGAAAGAAAAAAAAGACGAAAGAGGCAGGGAAACCGGAAAGGCAGGATGCGGCTGCACCTGCTGAAACAAAAGAACCATCCAATGCTGCGGATAATCCCACAAAGAATATAAGTACTTCGGACACCGGGACGGAAAAGACGACGGTTTCGGAGGCATCCAGGGACAAATCACCGTCCATTGCCGCAGATCCGGGCAGATTACCGGCAGGACAGGAACAGCCGAACCAAGCGGAAACGGACGGAGAGGAGCAAACCGGTCAAAAGAAGAGTATCCTGCAAAAGCTGCGGAGCTTTGTAGAGCGGATCATCGAGTTCTGGAACCGGTTGAAACAGATCCTGTCAAATATACAGTACACAATCCGCAGGTTGTGTGATAAAATAAAAGATATGTGCAATACTTTTGATGTAAATAATCTTGGAGATTTTTATGTTATATTAAATAAACGTAAAGATAGATTGAGTAAATATTATAGTTTTATATTAAAAAATCAAGCATTAATACAAAATTTAAATATTTATAAATTCGTTGACAAAAGTTTTAATAAAGTATAAAATATGTATAATAATAATATTAAAATTTGGAATGAGTATTATCCAATAGAGGTTTTTGAGTCTGATATAGAACAAAAAAATCTTTACTTATTGAAAGATAATAATAAAATATTAGGTGCTTTTGTAATGTATGAACATAAAAATTTTGAAGAAGGACTTGAATGGACAGATAATAAGGCAAAATCTTTTTTGCTAAATAGAATTGGTGTTAATGTAGAATATTTACGTCAAGGAATTGGAAAAAAACTTTTAATCCAGGCTTCAAAATTGGCACAAAAAGAAGGCGCAAAATATTTGCGTTTATTAGTTAGTGATATAAATATACCGGCTATAAATTTATATTTAAAATGTAATTTTAAAAAAGTTAATGGTATTCATGAGGAAAAGATTAATGATAATTTTTCGATAAATGAATATGGTTTTGAAATGATATTGGAACAAGATAGAGATACTATGTAATTAAAAAATGTCAATTAATTATGTTTTAGTATCTCTTTTTGAAGATAAAAATGGAGGGTATGATA
>OIZL01001018.1_pt1 | contig 17091 bp, 16 predicted proteins | sample 1588541 | NCBI WGS metagenome assembly OIZL01 (sample SAMN03283285) | human gut metagenome | biome: human-associated habitat; material: feces | host: Homo sapiens | place: Peru | collected 2012 | reverse complement strand
GGTAAAAAATAAACGGTAATTTAATTTAGGGCTTATTTTTCATACCCGTGAGGTTCTCGGTTCGATTCCGAGCGTCGCTACCAAGTTTAAATTACATATGACTTTTCGAAGTCATTTTTTATTTGCATTTTTTTCTACTATAATTTATAATACTAATTAATTTGAGGTGAATAACTTTTATGGAATTAAATGATGCTAAAAAATATGCTTATCATATATGTCTTAAAAATGATGTGTTAGATCCATTCGATAGAATATATCCATTTACAACTGAAAACATAAGTGGTTATTTTAAAGAAAAAGATATAAAAGACAAAAGTGTTCTAACTGTTGGTTCATCAACCGACCAAGCTTTAAATGCTTTTATGATGGGTGCTAAGGATGTAACAATATTTGATGTAAATCCATTCACTAAATATTACTTTGAACTAAAAAAATCAGCTATAATAAATTTAAACATAAATGAATTTCTAGAATTCATATGTTATTTAAACTATCCTAAATCACACTTCAAAAATAATAATTCTTTAAATGAAGAAACCTACAAAAAAATATCAGAAAACTTATCTAAAGAATCCCTTTATTTTTGGAATTATTTATTTGATACATTTAAATATAGATTTATAAGACAAAGACTATTTACAGATGATGAATATTCTTTTAAATATATAAAAAAATTCAACAATTACTTAAATGAACAAAATTATAAATTATTAAAAGAAAAAATAATAAACTTTAATCCAGACTTTATAACTAGTAATTTAATATCTCTACCTAAACATTTAAACAAAACTTATGATACAATTTATTTATCTAATATATCTCACTACTTAGAAGAATATAACTTCTCACTAAACCAATTTAGAAAAAACATACTAGAACTATTAAATTACTTAAATACAAATGGTACTGTATATATAGCATATTTATATGATATGAAAGAAACTACTAAACCACTCTACTATTGGGATCCTATATATCAAATACCTCTACTTAGAAAAATATTTAAAGATGAAAACTTTAATATGGAATCATTTATAGGAGTACAAGGAATAATAAATGATGATGAAAATCACAAAGATTCTGTACTATCTTTAAAAAAATAGTGTATAATTATGATTATGAAGAAAAAGATTATTATTGGATATACAAACTCTAAAAATGAAGAAAAAAGAGTTGCTAAAGAATTATATGATTACTTTATTAACATAAAAGATATAGATGTAGAAATGTTAGATTTTTCTTCATGCTTTTATATTTTAGACAATAAAAACATACTAAAAAAAATATATAGTTTATTTAGTAAACAAAACAATATATATACAGACACTCATATACAAAAATCTATAAAAGAATATAAACCAAATATAATAATAACTACTAATAATTTAATAGATCATTTAATTAACTATTATATTAGTATAAATATAACTAAATGTAAAATAATTAATATAGTATGTGATATCCAAATAAATAATCTAAATAATAAATATTCTAATGCAAACTATTACATAGTAAATAACAAAGTAATAAAGAATAAATTAATATCAAAAGGTATACCTAATAAAAAAATAATTGTCGCAGGTACCCCTACTTATAATCTAGATAAAATAAATATAGAAAACAAAGAATTAACTTTAAAAAAATATAGTCTTGATAATAATAAACCAATATATTTAATGCTTGCTAATGGTCATAGTTACACATATGAATATTTTAAAGCACTAACAAAAAAAGAATTTAATATAAATATAATATTTGTATCAGGTAAGAATAAAGAATTAAAAGATAAATGTGAGGAATATATATTTGAAAATAATATAAAAAATGTATTAATACTAGGTTATATAAAAGACTTATATAATTTATATAATATTAGTGATGTAATAATTACAAAACCAGGTACAAGTACTCTTATTGAATGTATGAACTTTAAAAAGCCAACTATACTTCTACCAGGAGTAAGTATAGATGAAAACAAGAATTTAAAGTTTATGATAAAAAATCACTTATCAGTAAAAGTTACTACACCAAATGATTTAGTAAAAAAAGTAAGACTATCTATCAATTATAAATTTATAATAAAATCTACACAAAACAAACTAATGAAACTAGAATCATACAACTCATATAAGATTATCTATGAACTAATAAAAAAACTATAAAGTAATAAAACTTTATAGTCTTTTTAATTACAACTACCATCATAGTCTATCTCATATGGTGTTTCAGGTGTTCCAGTACCAGATTTAATTGTTACACAAGACGATAATGAAATTGCAGAACACACCTCTTCAGACACATCCACGCCGATGTAGTCCAAATAACCCGGTTCGCCGAAACCGACGACGCGAAACACGTATGAACGAGAACTATCCCAGCAAGAAGAAGAAATCAACCACCATAGTTTAGTCCCTGTTATACTTCCACCATTACTATTTCTATAAAGCCATGTTTGATCTGAACCATTATCCTTATTTGCATATACACCAGGTATTATTCCTGAAAATACTGCTTCATCCATTGTTATTAATGCTACTGGATAAGTTAGTTTTCCATTTCCTCCACCACTAGTATTTACACTGAATTTATCTTCTATTGCATCTCCATTAGTAAATATTATTTTTAATTCTGCCATATCTACTGTTACATTTTTTCTATCACCTATTATTCTAGTTGTAAAGTATGAATAGGTAACTCCTATTAATATTATTAGTACTGTAGCTATTCCCGGTATTAAATATTCCTTTTCTTTCTTAAGGACACAAAAAAAATTCATAGACTTGTGCCTATGAACTTAATTCCACGAAAAAACTACGAGAAATAATTAATAAATTACCCTACCTATAATGAACAATTGCTATTATAGTTTGAGCTTTTCAATATTCTCATAGTTTTGTCTTACTACTTTTACTTTATGTCTTAATTTTACCAAAATATTTATTCTTCTTCAACCTAATCTGCATAATTTTTGAAATAATTTTGTACTAATACTACAGGTGTACCTTTATCTCCACTACCACTTGTTAAATCACAAAGTGAACCAATTAAATCAGTATATCTTCTAGGTGTAGTTCCTTGTGTAATTATAGTTCCCTTTAAATTAGATTCTTTTTCTTTTATTTCTTTCTTTATTGCTTCATTAAGTTCTTCTCCCTTTAAATCAGCAAATTTATTATCAGATATATATTTTAATTTAATTTCATTAGGACTACCTTCTAAACCTTTTGTATAACCAGGACTAACTACTGGATCAGCTAATTCCCAAATTTTACCCACTGGATCTTTAAAAGCACCATCTCCATAAACCATAACTTCAATAGTTTTACCAGTTCTATTCTTAAACTCTTCTTGTATACTTTCTACTAACTCTTGACAATGACTTGGAAATAATTTAACTCTTTCTTCAGTGCTTCTATTACTACCTAATAATCCATATGTAGGATTAAATCCACTTCCATTAACACTAGCATTAAGTATATCATCTAAACCAAGTACTACATTTCCACCCTTTTCTTTTATAATACTCTTAGTATATTCTCTTGTATGTATATCAGCACATAATACATCTTTAGTATAATCTAATATTGTTTCTGGATTATTAGAGAAAATAAATTCTATCTCACAATTTTCTTTTTTAGCTAAATCTCTATAAAAATCAACCATATTTACACCAGTAAACACATGTTTAAAATCTCCAAATAATTCTTCATATTCACTTTCACTAATAACATAATTATTCATAGGTATACCACTTTTCCTAAGTTTATCTTTATCCATTATATCATTACCTACTTCATCGCTAGGATAACTTAATAACATTGTTATCTTATCCATACTTCTAGCAAAAGCACTAAGTAATACTGCAAATCTATTTCTACTTAATATAGGATAAACTATACCTATATGATTAGTATTAAATTTATTTTTTACATCTAATGCTATTTCATCTACAGTAACATAATTACCTTGACTAATACCCACAACTGCTTCAGTAACAGCAACAACATCTCTATCACTTAATTCAAAATTATCTTCTTTACTAGCTTCTATTACACTATTAACAACTATATCTTTTAGATTATCTCCTTCCTTAATAACTCCTGTTCTAATTCCCCTTACTACAGTTCCTATTCTATTCACTTTATATCATCCTTTCTATATCTACTATATTATCACAACTATAGTTTAACATAAAGAAAGTAAGTAGTAAATCAATTGTCAAAAACTTTACATAAGAAAAAATAGCCAATTAGCTATTTATCATAATTATAAGTACCATGTATCTTTTCTAAAGTAGTTTTATCAAAAGGTTCAACTACCCATTTATCATCTTCTTTAGTTAAATCTACATCTATAGTATATTCTACTCTTTCACTAGCATTCATTAATTTATCTAATTTATAATTCATATACTTTTCATCATCATATTCTCCGTCAATAATAAATTCATCTTTATGACTGCTCTTATAATCTTCTGCTTCTTGTTGAACTTTATAAAAGTCATAAACAGATATCTTAACTTTAACAGTAGCTTCATCTCCACTAATATCCTCATCTAATATTTCATATTTAATATCAGAATATTGCATTTTCATAGCCTTAGTATAATTTTCTTTTTGCTTTTCAGTCTTTAAATTTATTCCTTCTGTTACAAATTCTAAATCATCAAGTACTGCATCATCTAATGCTTGATATTTCTTAAATAACTTAGTAACTTCATTAGAAGGAGTATTATCCATAAAACAACCTACTGTAAGAAATAATGACATAACTATAATTAAAATCTTCTTCACACTATTCACTCTCCTGCTAATAGTGTGAACTCTTTTTATATTATTTATACTATTTATTTGTAATAAGATCTAAAACATTTAAAAAATATTGATGTTTATCACTATAATAAGATTTAATACTTTCAATTAATTTATCTAATTTATTTTCACCTACATTAGTATCAAACCACTCATAATATAAATAATCAATTTTTTCTTTATCATTTTTTATATAATTTAATTCATGTAATATTAAATTCACTAACCTCTTTTCTTTTCTAGTCATTGTATTATTTTCTTTTTTATCTAAAATTGTATATTTTATATCATATATTTTTAAAGAATCACTTAAAGAAGTTATTTCCATTTCTTCATTTTTAAGGAACTTACTTTTATGTGTAGAATAACCATTTTTATCAAACTTTATCATTAAAGCATTTATTCCATCTGTTATAGTAACTATATAATCTATAACAATAGTATTTCTACCACTAAATTTTTGTGCTTTTCCTTTTATTTCTTTTAATAATTCTTCATTCAAAATTATATTATTAGACAATATATTATAATAATCATCTTTACTTACTTTCATAAGTAAACATTTTCTTATATGTTCATAATTATCTGTTTCTTCCCAATCATAAAAATCAATTATTTCTTCATTTAAATTAACCAATAAATCATAAATATAAATCATCTCTTCCCCTTCTTTCTTATTATAGATATATAAATAAGTATTAATCCTATAATAATATAATAAAAATATAAACTACTAATTATAAACTTTACATATTCAAAAAAAGTATACCCAGTTATTAACAAATTCAAATTTATTAGTATAAAAGACAAACCTATACTTATCAAAAATATACCTATTATATATAAAAAATATTTAATCATTTTACACTTCCTTATTTAATTTTATTTCTTTTATATAAATTTTATAATATAATTATTATGGTGATTATATGAAATTTATAGATATTTTAAAGTATATTATATTAGGAATTGTACAAGGATTTACTGAACCTATACCAGTTTCATCTAGTGGACACGTCTTTATTTTAAAAAAATTGATGGGTATTACTACTATTGATTTAAATTTTGAAATAATTGTTAACTTTGGTAGTTTACTCGCTATTTTACTTATTTATAAAGATGATTTAATTAGACTTATTAAAAATTTCTTTAAATATTTTAAAGTTAAAAATGAAGAAACTAAAAGAGATTACAAGTATTGTTGGCTTATAGTTTTAGGATCTATTCCTGTTGGAATTGTTGGCTTTCTTTTTAAAGATAATATTGAAAGTGCTTTAAGTAATATTAAAATAGTTGGTATATCATTTTTAATAACATCACTATTTTTATTCTTAGTCAGAAATATTAAAGGAATTAAAAAAGATAAAGATTTAAGTTGGAAAGACGCAGTCGTAGTTGGACTAACACAAGTAATTGCGCTTATCCCAGGGATTAGTAGAAGTGGTTCCACTTTAATAGGCGGACTATTTAGAGGATTAGATAGAGATACTGCTTTAAGATATTCATTTATGCTTTATATACCTGTTAGTGTAGGTACTACAATTCTAGGATTTAAAGATTTATTAGAGATGAGTAACATACATGATTTAGTTTTACCATATGGTCTTGGATTCATTGCATCATTTGTAGTTTCTTATTTTACACTTAGATGGTTCATTGGAGTTGTTAAGAAAGGCAATCTAATTTATTTTAGTATATATACTTTATTATTAGGATTAATTATTTTAATATTTATGTAATGAAAAATATCTCAAATCAATGAGATATTTTTTAATGTTCAAAAAACTTATTTACTGGAATATCCAAAGTTTTACCTATTTTATATAATGTATAATTACTTATTCCTTGACTTATATTCTTACTTTCAAGTGCACCTAAAAGTGGAGTTGTTACTCCAATTAAACTTGCTAATTCTTTTTGAGTAATTCCTTTTTCTTTTCTATATTTCTTTATATTATTTCCTATTATCATTTTAAGTTCATTTTCTGTTATCATATATCACCTAATTTTCAGCATTTGCGCATACATCATTTATACTTATTTCGTATGGATTACTTGACGTACCATCACCCTTAGAATATTTAACACAAGCTTTAAGACTAAGGACTGGACGTATAATACTATTTACATTAGTTTGTGAACCAGCTAATCTTCCATCTCCTGTTGCACCCCAAACTCCGGGTGAACCTGTACCATTGTTATTTCCATTAAAACTTGCTGGAGTCATTGTTAACCAAACATTACCATTATTTACAGATTTGGCTTTACTATTAACAGCATACCAAGCTGATGCATTCTCCGAGTTAAAATTTGCGCCCGCAAATGCAAGTTCATCTCCAGTCATAAGTGCTACTGGACAATCTTCATTCATATATCCATTAACACTACAATTTAATTTACCATAATTTTTGTATTTGTCATCTTTAGATGCATTAAATTTATCCGCATCACTTGCAGTAACATTAAGTACACCACTTGAATTACTTCCACATTTATATGTTAAATAATTATCAGTAGTTATTCTAGTATAGGATCCAAAAATAGTGCTACTACCTGAATAAATTGATGGAACTAAACTTGAAGATCCTGAATAATAAATACTCTTATCATTACAATATATTGCTGTCTTGCTTACATACTTACCATAACTATCTAAAATGTTATCAACATACCACTTATCCACAGCTATTTTAACTGTACTAGGATTTGTATTTGCTCTTAGCTTTTCTAAAGAATAATTACCTGTACCAGATGAAGTTATTTCCCCATACATATATCCTACTCCCATATGTGAAGTTGAAACACTAATATTATAAATCAAACTAGGACTAATATAACCGTTTCTAGTATCTGGACCATTTCCCGCATATAATAGTCTTACACTACCATCTTCGTTTGTTCTTATAATTCTCCAATACATATCGTCTCCTGCGCTCCATGCATATTCACAATTATATTTGTAATATTCATCATTAGTACAATCAGACATACTATTAAATTCCTTATAGTGTAAAGTTATATTTGTTGAACTTGAATCATAACCTCTTACTACAGTTTTGGTATATTTACCAAACTTCACCCAGTTATTAGTTGTATCTCCTGCATAATAATATACTGTACTCCCATCTTCCGTTCTATTTGTTGAATATATTTTATTATTTTTTTCTGTAAATGCTGACGAAAAGGTTGTCCTTGTACCTACTGCATTATTTGTTGTATAAGTATTTATTATATGATTTGCTAAACTTGTACCTATTTTATCTAATGTTATAATACAAGTTTGACTACTTTTTACATTACTGACCTTAACACCACTTGTTGTTATATCTGCTAAACCACTTCCAGTACATGTAACTGTTGAGCCATCTAATGTATAACCACTATTTGGAGTTATTGTAAATAAAGCTGTTCCATTCTCTCCAACTGAAATTGATGTTGCACTTGTCACAGTACCATTTAATGCTTTTAAAGTCACTGTATATCCATCTCCAAAATCTACTGTACAATAATCAGGAACATTTACTTTTGAAAAATATATTCCATTTTTATCATAATCCCACTCTGCAACCGAACCATTTTCACAGCTTATTCCATTAATTGCATTATTCGTTTTTAACCATTCATATGTTTTCGTCGTAGATTCTCCATTTAAAGTATAAGCTACTAAATTCACATCTTGTCCTTTACTTACTTTATATGGATCAGTTTTTGTTCCACTTCCTGTTACTTTAACATCTGTTTGAAAATATATATTTCCTCTCAAATTACTACTTGTTTCTGTACTATATAGATTTTCTACTTCACCATTATTTAATATATAAAATGGTACATATTCTTTCAAATATGAATTGTCCCCACCTATAACATCATATTCATACTTATTAAGAATTCCTATATTTGTAAAGCTACTCGTATTACATTTTGTATCACAATTAAATTTATTTGTATTATATACATATTTTTCTTTTTCTTCTAGTGTATTATAGAAGCTAATTAAATCTGTCATCAACGTACTTTGTGTCGTTACACCATTTGTTATACTTATTACCTTTGTTACTACTTCTCCATCTATATTGTATGTTCCAATTATTCTCCATAAATTTTTTGTAACATCATCATTCACTGGGTATTGTAAGTAGTTACTTATAGTTTCTCCTCCATACATACATGTTTTATTTTCTTCTGTTATACATGAGGTATCTTTTTCTACTATATCAACTAATCTATTTGTTCCTTGTATAACCTCTGTATATGGACCATTTATGGTTAAATAGCCATTTTCTAAACTTATTGTTTCATATGAATTATAAGTATATCCACCAAACACACCAAACGTTACCTCTGTACTACTTGTATTTGATGTATTATCTACCACCACTTTTACTTTCTTACTATAAGTAGTTTCATCATAACCTTTTATTAATCCTTCTGGATTCCAGTTAGTTCTATCAGTATATTTTACATTCACCGTATTTGTTGATTTGTAAGCCAAAGTATATTTACTATCTATTTTATTTACACTTGATATCGTTACATAAAAATATCCTTTAGTTTTAGCCGGTATTGTTACCTTATTATTATCTATTTCGCTTGTACTACCTTCTTCTTGTATACTAACTCCATATAATAAATTGCTTATTAACATATTGCTTGATTTATATGGATTTGATACAAATACAAAAGTCCCATAACTCACTCCTAATGTTATCATTAGTAAAAAAACTACTCCATAAAAAATACCCTTTTTTGTTTTTATAAATTTCATACCTTTACCTCTTTTCTCACACACGAAAAAATCCATAGACTTGTGCCTATGAATTTAATGTAAAACAAAAACTATGAGAGTTAGTTAGTAATAACCCCCCCCGAAATTCGTACCAAGTTTGGTACTTAATTCAAAGAGAATTAGTTCTTTCATAGTTTCGTTTGCTCCTTTATTTTTTACATTTTAATTTTATCAAATCATTAATTTTTATTCAAGAGATTTTGATGATTTACTTTACAAAATTCTTTAAATGGACAATCCGTACACTCTGGATTCTTTGCTTTACATTTATATCTTCCAAACAATACTAGTTGATGATGTAATCTACTCCATTTATCTTTTGGAAATTCTTTCATCAGTTTCTTTTCAACAGTTAGAACATCATCATCTAATTCAGCTAATCCTAATCTTTTAGAAGTTCTTTCTACATGTGTATCTACTGCTATACAAGGTTCATCATATAAATTAGATAAAACTACATTTATTGTTTTTCTTCCTACCCCATCTAACTTTAAAAGTCTATCTCTATCATTAGGAACATAACCACCCATTTTAATTATTTCACTAACAATGGATTTAAAATACTTTGCTTTTTGTTTATACATTCCTATTGTCTTTATTTCATCTTCTATTTCTGATACACTTAAATCATTTAATTTTTCTAATGTATCATATTTATTAAATAAAACTCTAGTTACCATATTAACTCTTTTATCAGTTGTTTGCGCACTTAACATAGTCGCAAGTAATAACTCATAATCTTTGTTATATTCAAGTTCACATTTAGGATCAGGAAATAAATTATTTAAACCATCTAATATAATTTTATTCTTCATAATCTTCATCATCTAACCAATTGTAATCAAACAAAGGCTTAAATTCCTCTTCTATATTAGGCTTATTACCTTTCTTTGTCCATTCATATATAATTTTATCTATATATCTTAAATTACTAACTCCATTAATTACGGCCTCTTTTAAAGCACTTTTAATAGTATCTTCACTCACTCCATTACTTATCCAATTATTTATTGTTTCATATTCTATTGGACTTAAACTTCTACCAAATTCATTTTCAAAACATTCAAATATATCTTTACTTTCTTTCTTCTCTTCTTTTTGAGACATAATTAATTTATCATAAAACATATCTAAATCAATACTTTCATTTACTTTACCATCTTCTTTAGTAACTATAGTATTTATTAATCCTTTAGTTATTAATTCACTATAAGTATTTAATATCTCTTCTGGATTTAATCCTATTAATTTTTCTATATTTTCTATATCTAATACATTATCTATATTTATAAAATATAATATTAGTAGAAATTCATTTAAAGTTATATTTAAGTTTTTAATATTTTTTAGTATATTAGGATTAATTACAAAGCTTCTTTCTTTAAATAGTTTTTTCATATCATTCATAAAATCATCTCAATTCTTTTAATTTATTTCTAATAGCAGTATTATCATTTTCTAGTTTACCATCTAGTATTAAGTTTTCTAATATTTTTAGAGTTATTCCTATTCTTTTACCTGGTTTTATATTTAATATTTCTATTATTTCTTCACTACTTATTTTTATATCATTTATATTATTTATAGGTAAATTAGTATATATTAGATTTATTAAAGAAGGATCAATACCTAGTATATCTCCCGCAATTAAAGATATATATATACCATTATTATATATATCTTTTTTAGTTATTTTACCTTTATTTATAAGTTTTTTTACTTTATTTATTTGTTCATTTTCTATTTTAGTAAAATTAATATCTTTTACTTCTATTTGACTCCATGCTCCAATTACATAAGATGTTTCTTTATAGTTATTACACTTTATACCTATATATTCTTCTAATCCATAATTTTTAATAAATTCCATAAATCTAGTTACTTTTTTACTAGAAAATAATTTATTTAATTCTTCTTTCTTTTTATTAGAATTTATATTCATAAATTCACTTTTATTTTTTACCATAAAATCTATTATATCTTGATCTAATTTAAAATCAAGTATACTCATAAATCTTAAAGCTCTTATAAGTCTTGATGGATCTTCTTTAAATTCAACACTAGCATCTCTTACAGTTTTAATAAGTTTATTATTTATATCATTTTCTCCATTTAATATATCTATTATCTCTCCATCACTATTCATACATATAGTATTTATAGTAAAGTCTCTTCTTTTTATATCCTCTTCTAAACTATTAGTATACACGATTTCATCCGGTTTACCATTTTTATAAGATAATTCTATTCTAAATGTAGTTATATCTATAAAATTATTATTAAGTTGTAATTTTACTGCTCCATATTCATCATATGTTACTAGATTATTAAATATATGAGATAAATCTTTAGGAGTTGCATTAGTTATTATATCAACATCTTTACTTTCCCTTTTAAGTAATTTATCTCTTACAAATCCACCTACTATATAAGCCACAAAACCATGACTTTCTATTTCATTTAAGATACTTAAATATTCTTCCATACTTTTAAGTAGTCCTCCTAATAATATTTTATCAAAAATTCACATAAAAAGAAAGCAGTTTATAAACTACTTTCTTTTTATATTATTTTATTATTAATGTACTTTTATTATTTAAATCTATAGAAGATATACATTCTTTAACATCTATTAAAGTTATACTCTTAAGTATTTCTTCTCTATTAGTTATAATTTTATTATATGTAAACATATCTGTTGTTATCATATCTTCTACACCTATAAAATCTTCAAATAAAAGTATCATATTACTTAGTCTTCTTTTTTTCTTTCTATCTAATGAATCTTTATTTAAAGATAATTTATCCATATATTTATCTATTATTTCAGTAAATTCTTTAGTATTTATAGTACTTGCTTTAAAATATATTACTATATTATTATCTACTTTTTCAAATTCATAACTATATCTTGATATTCCTTTATCATTTAATTCAAGAAAAGCTTCTCCAGTTGAACCAAACATTTCTCCAAGTGTCATACCTAATATCATTTTATATTTATGTATATTTATATTTTTAGGTATATTAGATTTATAAGATACTATTACTTTTGGTTCATTTAAATTCATTATTATTTCTTCATAAGGAGTTGGTATATTTAATGATTCTTTATCTTTTATAATTTTACTAGTACATTTAGTAGGTTTTAATTTATTTGTATATTCTTTAATAAAATCAAGTACACTTTCTTTATTAAAATTACCAACTACAACAATAAACATATTATCTAAAGTATAAAAATCATTATATAATCTTGTTAATTCTTTATCTGTTACAGTTTCTATACCATTAGTTGTTCCGAGTACTGGATATTTTATAAAACTTTTATTAAATGTATTTTCATTTAACTTAGTTTGTAATAAGTAATAAGGATCATCATGATACATATAATATTCTTCTAAGATTATACCTCTTTCTTTTTCTACATCTTCTTTTCTTATTTTTGCTTTAAATACTGCATCAAATAACATAGTCATATTATCAATTATCTTTTCATTACCAAATATATTATAGTTAGTACCATTATATGTTGTATAAGCATTAACTAATGAACCATATTCACTAATTTTTTCCATTGCTTTTTTATTTTTAGTAAAGTCCATTACACGATGTTCAAGAAAATGTGCACTACCTTTAGTTACTTCATAAACTTTATCATTTTTCTTATATTTCATTACTTCTGCTCCAAAATGAGTTGATACTGTAATGTAGAAATTCTTTGTTTTATTTGTAGGATATAATAATATTTTAAGACCATTATCAAGTTTTTCTTCATAAATTACTTCATCATAATTATAGTTAATTCTCTTCATTATTAACCCCCTTTAGTAAAAATACATCTCTTATTTTGATTTTACTAGCTAATTCAGTTATTTCCTTAACTGTACATTCACTAACTTTTTTTCTTCTTTCTTCAATACTAGGAGTATAAATAAATTCATTCATATAATAGTAATTCATTATTTTAGATTTATTATCATAAAAATCATTAAATGCTATTTCAAGTGTTTTCTTTGCATTTTTTATAAGTGGAGATACTACACTTTCATCAGTCATATCTAATAAACATTTATCTATAAGAGAATATGCTAATTGAAAGTTTTTTTCATTTATTCCTGATTCTATAATTATAGTATCTGTATATTTATTTATTATACTACCAATATGATAACATAAACTATTTAGTTCTCTTACATTAACAAATAATACTGAGTTATTCATACATCCTAATATAGTATTATAAAGTACTAACACATAATCTCTTTCTTTATCAGTTATATTATTTATAGTACATCCAATTAAAAGATTAGATTGACTAGTATCTATTTCTTTAGTATATCCTTTTTCTCCTCTTGGTTTTATTTTTATCATTAAATCTTTAATACTTTTATCATTTTGCTTGAAGTTTTTTAATAAATTATTTACCTTATCCTTTATTATTTCTTCATCAAAATCGCCCATCACTATTACATCTATTTTATTTGAAATAAATATATTTTTATATACTTTATAAAGTTCTTCATTAGTTAGTGATTCATAGCGTTTTATATTTTTTAAATTATTTTCTGCATATACAGTACCTTTAAAGAATATTTCTTCAAATAATAATGATGCATATTCATCTGGAGTATCTTTTACATTAAGTATATTTTTAATTAGACTACTTTTTTGTATTTCAAATAAATCTTGATTAAATTTCTCATTTATTGTTTTTTGATTAAATAGTATTTCTTTAAATAAATTAAATAATCCATCATATACATTTAATTCTGTGTATTTTGGATTAACCATAGTTATACCACATTCAAATATCATATTTTTACTTTGAGCATATGTTTTAACCATTAAATTACTATTATATAATCTTTCTAATTCTTTACTTATTTCAGTTATATCTTTATATTTTTTTGTACTATTAAATCTAATTATTTTTTCTAATAGTTTTAGATATGCAAACTCATTCTTATCAAAAGGTTTAGTTAGTCTTACACTTACATCAACTGTTTTAAATTTATCTGATTTGATTAGGTGTAATGTATAATTGTCATATATTTCTTTTTTATAGTTCATCATTTTCTCCTTCATATATTATTATAAACTATTTATTGAAATTTAAAAGTATTATTTTTAAAAGAAAAATGAAGTATACATTTTTACTTCATTTATTTTATATTTAAAGTACTTTCTAATGCAAGTTTTATCATTTCATTAAAGTTAGTTTCTCTTTCTTCACTGGTTAAACTTTCCTTAGTTATGAATGAGTCGCTTATTGTTAAAAGTGATGTTGCTTTTTTATTATTTACACTAGCATTTATAAATAAACTAAATGTTTCCATTTCTACACAATCACAACTATATTCTTTTGTAAGTGATTCCATATTTATAGACTCTGTATAAAAGCTTTCTGTTGAATGTACTCTTCCACTTTTCAAGTTTATATTTAATTTATTAGCTGTTTCTTTAATTATATTATTAAGTTCATTATTTGAATAAACTATCTTTTCACTACCATTACAATAAGTTAATGCATAGTTTGAATCAGAATAAGCACTTTCTACTAAGAATAAATCTTTTACATTTAAATTACTTGTATAAGAACCTGCACTACCTATTCTTATTATAGTATCTACATTATATACAGTAAATAATTCATGACTATATATTCCCATAGATGGAATACCCATTCCACTAGAGAATACTGTTAATCTTTTTCCTTTGTAGTAACCTGTGTATGCTAACTCTCCTCTTACAGAATTTACTAATTTATAATCAGTTAAATAATTTTTAGCAATATATTCTACTCTTTTAGGATCACCTGGCATAATAACTATATTTGCGATATCTTCTAAATTACTTTCTATATGTGGTGTCATTCTTCATTCTCCTTATTACCTTCTAATCTTACTAATACTTCTCTAGGTTTAGATCCATTTTGTGGTCCGATTATACCTTTTTCTTCTAAAGTATCTATTATTCTTGCAGCTCGGTTATAACCAAGTCTATATTTTCTTTGTATTAAACTAGCACTTATTTTACCAGTTTTAACTGCAAATTCTACTATATCATTATATAATGGATCTTCTCCATCTTCTGTTTCGTGTGATACACTTTCTTCTTTAGGACTCTTATCTAAGTCTGTCATCTTTTCATCATATACAGGTTTACCACTTCTCTTAACAAAATCTACTACACGATTAATTTCTTCATCAGTTACAAAACTACCTTGAATACGAATAGGACTACTCTCTCCAGGAGGTAAGAATAACATATCACCTTTACCTAATAGTTTTTCTGCTCCACCCATATCTAGTATTGTTCTTGAGTCAACATTACTACTTACCATAAAACTTAATCTTGTAGGTATATTAGACTTAATTAATCCAGTTATTACATCTGTACTTGGTCTTTGAGTTGCGACTATTAAATGAATCCCTGCAGCACGAGCAAGTTGTGTAATTCTCATAATTGATTCTTCTACTTCTTTACTTGCGACCATCATTAAATCAGCCAACTCATCTATTATTACTAATATAAATGGTAGTTTTTCTAATTCAGGCTTTCTTGATTTATTCTTTTCTACATATTCATTATATGCTCCAATATTACGTGTACCCGTATTAGCAAACATATCATATCTTTCTTCCATTATCATACATACTTTTTGAAGAGCCACTGCTGCCTTCTTAGGATCTGTTACAACAGGTCTCATCAAATGTGGAATTCCTTCATAACAATTAAGTTCTACCTTTTTAGGATCCACTAAAATCATTTTAACTTCATCTGGTTTAGCACGCATTAATATAGACATTATTATATTATTAATACATACTGATTTACCACTACCAGTAGCACCTGCTACTAATAAGTGTGGTGTCTTATCAATTTCACAATAGATACTGTTACCCATAATGTTTTTACCTAAAGCTACTAATAATTTACTATTTGCTTTATTGCTTGGAACAGTTTCTAATATTTCTCTTAACGATACTGGAGATGTTGTATCATTAGCAATTTCTATTCCTACTGTACTTTTACCTGGAATGGGTGCTTGAATACGAACATCTTTTTTAGCAAGGGCTAAAGATATTTCACGGTTAATACTCAATAATCTACTTAGCTTAGTACCACTTTGAATTTCCATTTCGTATTGAGTGACACTAGGTCCACTGTTAACTTCTACTACTTTACCAAAAATACCAAAATCTTTTAATACTTTTTCTAGGATAACAATATTGTTTTCAATTGATGCTTGATTGTTATTACCTTTACTCTTCTTTGGTGGATTTAATAATGATAAACTAGGTAATTTGTAATTAGAATTTTGAACTATTTCTTCAGTTGGTTCATTGTTAACAGGTACTTCTTCTTGTTTTGGTTCTTCTTTATGAGTTAATTCATCTATACTAGATATTACAAGTTTATTATCTGGTGTAGAAGGTATATTATTATCATTTATAATAACAGATGAAACTTTCTTTGAATCAGTTT
>OIZL01001014.1_pt1 | contig 17159 bp, 18 predicted proteins | sample 1588541 | NCBI WGS metagenome assembly OIZL01 (sample SAMN03283285) | human gut metagenome | biome: human-associated habitat; material: feces | host: Homo sapiens | place: Peru | collected 2012 | reverse complement strand
TTTCGTGCAAAATAAGCGAAATTGCCAAAAGACGGCACTTGAATATCAACGAGTTGCAGAAGATGGTAGAGTGGTATAAAATCCCTCTCTCTCCGCAAAGTCCTGTAAGTCGAAAGATTTACAGGACTTTTTTCATTTAATTTCTTATGTTCTATGTATGAGAATGACTTCTTATCGGTTGAGAGTGGTTTCTTAAAATTTCTTTCTAAAACGTGTTGGTTGTTTGTGCGGAATTTCCTAATTTTGCCATAGGAGATAGCTGGTACTGAGGAACTTTATGCTAAATAGCCATTCTTGGCACCACTCCCCTTGTATCTTTGTTACAAATAATTAGGTAATATGGAAAAGAACATGAGAAACAAGCCTCAATTAAATCCTGTTCAACTGATAACAGCTGACCCATTGATTGATTTTTTTGCTCAACATTTTAATGAACCACCTCAAAATGTTGCGTTTGCCGAGTCTGTAATCAGAATTGATGATTTTTTGGCACTTCTTGATGCAGCTAATTCTGGATTAAAAGTTTCTGCGAGCGTGGTGTATGGGGCTGTAGAATGCATTGAAAAAGCGAACGATGCACAAATTGAGGTTTCTGATCTATCATACGACGAAAAAGAAATGCAGAGGCAAAAAAATCACACGATAGCCGAATGTATAAAGATTGCCATAAAGAGACGGTTAAGAGCAGAAGGAAAAATGACACAATAGTATTCAAATTTATTGGCAAAATCGATATACAATGGCAAAAACAAACGCTATGGGCTTAACAGATATCACTGCATTGACCTGCAGGATTCAAGAATTAGAAAAGGAAAATTCCCGGTTGAGAGCGATTCTCGACAAAAATGGCATATCGTACACCTTCAAAGATAATAACCTCCAAGAAAACGCGGTCCCTGCCCCTGTTGTCACTTATAGTTTGGAAGAAAAAGTTGCCATTTTTCAAGGTCTGTTCCAAGGTCGGAGCGATGTGTTTGCCAAACGATGGTATAGTGAAACAAGTAAAAAGTCGGGGTATCAGCCTGTGTGCGAAAGGGAGTGGAATCGCGAGTTTTGCGACAAACGGAAATATAAATGCGCCGATTGCCCAAACCGCCAGTTCGCGCCATTGTCTTACAGCCATCTGTTCAATCATCTTGCAGGAAAAGACAAGTGGGGGCGTGATGTAATTGGACTTTACCCAATTCGAAAAGATAACACTTGCAGTTTCCTGTGCGCCGATTTTGATGACAAGAGCTGTGAGCATGGCTATAAAAACGATGTGCTTGCCTTCGTGAATGTTTGCAAGGCATGGAAAGTACCTTGTTACATCGAGCGTTCACGCTCTGGAAATGGTGCCCATGTGTGGATATTTTTCCAAACGCCTATCCCGGCATCTAAAGCGCGGAAATTGGGCAATACCATTCTTACCGAGGCGATGAACAAAGAAATGCGCCTTTCTTTCAAGTCTTACGACCGCTTCTTCCCAAATCAAGACACTTTGCCAGAGGGTGGGTTAGGAAATCTTGTGGCCTTGCCGTTGCAAGGAATGGCGCGACGCCAAGGCAATAGTGTGTTTGTTGATGAGCATTTCAATGCATTTTCCAATCAATGGAATGTGTTGGTCAATATACAAAAAATGCAACAAGCCGACATCGATCTACTGCTACAAAAGCATATCGTCCCCTCTTTAGGGAACCTTTCTACGACAAGCGATTCAAAACCTTGGGAAACTCCAGATGCTGAACTTATTGAAGCCAACGACTTCCCAAAACAAATAGTTCTAACGAGGGCAAATATGCTATACATCCCATTAGCAGGCTTGTCTGCCCGATGTGTGAATGCGTTCAAACGAATAGCCGCTTTTCGCAATCCAGAGTTTTACGAAAGGCAAGGTATGCGCCTTTCCACTTATAATGTTCCCCGAATCATTTCCTGCTCAGAATTGTCAGACCATTACCTTGCACTGCCCCGTGGGTGCGAAGATGCTGTGTCAGACATCCTATCACGCCATGCCGTAAACACGTCCATTTCCGATAAAACGAATCACGGCCGCCGCATCAGCGTTACGTTCAAAGGCGAACTTCGCGAAGAGCAACAAATGGCAATGGATGCCATGATTGCGCACCGAACCGGCACACTGTCAGCCACCACAGCTTTCGGCAAGACGGTGTTTGCCATAGCCATGATAGCAAAACTAAAAGTCAACACGCTCATCCTCGTTCACAACAAAGCCCTACTTGCGCAATGGAATGAGCGATTGGAGCAATTCCTTGAAATAGATGAAGCGATTGAAAAGCCCCATGGCAAGCGAGGAAGAAAAAAAGATTCGTCAACCATTGGCTGCCTGTATTCTGGGAAAAACACTCTTCATGGGATTATCGACATTGCATTAATACAGTCTTGCCTCAACGAGGGCGAAGCAAAGCCTTTCGTCAAGCAATATGGAATGGTGATTGTCGACGAATGCCACCATGTGTCATCTGTTAGTTTTGAGCAAGTGCTTCGCCAGGTCACCGCCACTTATGTCTATGGATTAACGGCAACTCCCATCAGAAAAGATGGGCATCAACCTATCATTTTTATGCAGTGTGGCAAAATCAGATTTGCATCGAAAGCCAAAGACCAAATCGTAAAGCAGACGTTCAATCGGGTATTGGTACCAAGATTCACCACTTACCGCAACATCACAGACGACACAAAGACCTACACGCAACTCACACAAGCCCTGTCGGAAGACAGTGCACGTAACGAGTTTATTATCGACGATATCAAATCCGCACTTGAAAATAGACGCACACCATTGGTTTTAACCACTCGCACAGCCCATGTGAGGACACTTACACAAATGTTGCAGCCATTTGCCGACCATGTTGTGCAGCTCGTTGGTGCAGACTCAAACAAAGAAAAACGGATCGCTTTACAAAAACTGCAAGCAATTCCACAAACGGAATCACTAGCAATCGTGGCGACAGGAAAATATATTGGAGAGGGATTTGACTACCCTCGCCTTGACACACTATTCCTCACCATGCCAATAGCGTGGAAAGGCAACATTGAACAATACGCAGGCCGCTTACATCGTGAATACGACGGAAAAAGCGAAGTGCATATATATGATTACATCGATTTTCACGTGCCACTTTGCGACTCCATGTATCGCAAACGCCTTAAAGGATATTCGGCAGCAGGATATGGAAAAAGTTCAGAAAACACCACCTCTGAGCAAGCCACCATAGAACTAATATACGAGCGCGACAACTACGAAACGCCATTCCACGACGACATGCTCACAGCCAAACGATCTGTGATAATAGCTGTACCAAAAGTAAAATTCAAGTACAAGCCAGCAATCATTACGACACTTACCAACCTACTCCACAACGGATTAGAGATAGCCGTGCACATAAAAGAAGATGGACACAATGAAGCTGCCCTGACAAATGCTGGCATATATGTGAACACTAACACAGAGCAAACGCTACAATGCGCCATCATCGACAATTCAATTGTGTGGTACGGCAACATCAACTTCTTCGGCTTCACCTCCCCCACAGCAAACATCATCCGAATCCCCGACCCCAAAATAGCCCAACAATTCACCCACACCCTCACCCCAAAACCAAAACAATAAACCGAATACCGTAGCAAAATTCGGCCGCAGATAATTCACCCCAAAATGGCACAAAAAAGCTGAATTCCGAACAAGGAATCCAGCCTATATTTATTTGTCCAAAAATCGACAATCGCCATCGGAGAGGTGAAAAAAAGGTAGATTTTTTGGCGAAATTCTTCCTTTTTGCCTGCTTGAAAATACCTGTGAAAAACCATTGCAGGCAACGGCGTTACTACCACGGTTCGCTGCCGTCTTCGCCATATTTTCCGTCTTTTGCCTCGTAGATGACCGAAGGTGCCAGCACTTCCACGGTGTGCCACGCGCCCTTCGGAACCACACAGCCATAGCAGCCCGCAGACGAGTCAAGCAGGACTCGTTTCACCTCACGCAGCCGCCGTCCCGCAGCCACATCTTCCCCCTTTAAGGAAGCCAAGAGGGGTTCCTGCCCCATGCCGTCCGCCCCCGACAGCACATCATCACCTTTTTATCGTTCGGTGACAATCACCTTAAAGGTCTGGAAAATCAGCTTAATGTCATACCAGAATGAACTATGGTCGACATATTCCAAATACAATTTTATCTTCTCCTGCATAATCACATTGATGTAGAAATCTTCCGGGTCTTCAGCATTCTCCATCAACTCATTCTCGTTGCGAAATTTGATGCTCGCAGGGTCGGTGATGCCTGGGCGTACGTCCAACACTCGCATCTGCTCCGGTGTCCAATAATCCACATAATGTCGCACTTCGGGACGGGGGCCCACTAAACTCATATCCCCAACGAACACATTGATTAGTTGAGGCAACTCATCAAACTTATATTTACGAATATAGTAGCCCGAACGTGTGACGCGAGGATCACGCCCACCAATAGTCACCAACGAACCCTTATCGGCACCTATTCTCATAGAGCGGAACTTGAAAATCCGAAAATCTTTATTTCCACGCCCCACACGCACTTGGCGATAAAACACAGGACCTTTCGAGTCGAGCTTAATCCAAATGGCAAGCACCAAGAACAATGGACTCAAAACAATCAGCCCACATCCCGATGCTAAAATATCAAATAATCTTTTCATTCCATTAAAACAAAAAAAAGGCTTGAAGATAATGATTTTGCGCCATCGTCTTCAAGCCGTAGTTGGGTATTACAAATTAGATACAATATCCACGAAATTCTCAATCACATATTCCAAATCCTCGTCTGTCATCTTTGTGTTCAATGGCAGCGTAATCTCGTTTTCAAACATGTGGTAAGCATTTGGATAGTCGGCAATGTCGAAGCCAAGCTTCTTGTATGCAGTCATCATAGGCAGTGGTTTATAGTGCACATTAGTGGCTATGCCACGCTCAGCCATCTTCTCTATCACGCCATTCACCTCTTCACGAGTCCTGCCCAAAAGACGCACCAAATACAGGTGCCCCGATGAGCAATGCACTGCATCGTAGTGGTTCAGCACAGCCACATTCAGACTCTTAAAAGCCTCGTCGTAGCGTTCAATCATCTTGCGCCTATGCTTAAGCATACCCTCGTAGCGTGTCATCTGCACCAATCCGATGGCAGCCACCACGTCGGTCATGTTGCACTTATACCAAGGGCCAATGATGTCGTATTCCCAAGCGCCGAGCTTCGTCTTTGCCAACGCATCCTTATTCTGCCCATGCAGGCTCAGCAACTCAGCCTTGCGATAGAGGTTTTCATTCCATGTCTCGCCCTCAATTTCGGGCACTCCGCTGAATGTGTTGTCGGCATTCTTATCCAGCTCTTTCACCACCACATCATTACCGAAAGGCAAGTTCCAAGTCAGGGCACCACCCTCAGCCGTTGTGAAATTCTTTACCGCGTGGAACGAGAACGACGAGAAATCGGCAATCGAGCCAACCATACGCCCCTTGCGTGAAGCGCCAAAAGCATGAGCGGCATCACAGCAAATGGCTATGCGGCCAATGTGCTTCTGCAAGTCGGTTTTAGGCGAAAACATGCTCTTCTTACCCTCTACAATGGCAAACAACCTGTCATAATCGCAAGGAATGCCAGCCAAATCCACTGGGATAATCGCCTTAGTCTTCGGTGTGATAGCCTTCTCCACAGCATCATAATCCATTTCAAGGCAATCGCTCTGCACATCAACAAACACCAACTTAGCACCCACATGCTTCACCACCGAAGCACTTGCGGTATAGGTATAGGCAGGCACAATCACCTCGTCGCCCTCACCAATGCCAAGCAGTCGCAGAGCCATCTCGGCGCAAGCAGTCTGTGAATTAAGGCACACAGCCTTATCCACGCCCACAAATTCTGCAACTTCTTTTTCCAGCTTCTTTGTGCGTGGTCCAGTCGTAATCCAACCAGACAGAATCGCATCACGCACCTCATTAGCCTCAGCCTCCGTCATATCCGGCGGAGAAAAAGGCACATTACGCAATTTCATTGTCATAAATATATGTATGTTTTATACCTTAGTTATCAAAAAAAATCATCGGTTTTTCTCGTAAAAGTTAAAAAGGCTGCATGTTCGGCACATATCACACATGCTTCACATACCACATTTTCTTCCAGCCATTGCCCACCACATTCATCAGCGTCCAAAATGTAGCCATCACAGGATTCATTTCTTCTGCCACATGAAATAGCGGGTAATGTGCCCAAATACGTTTCCATAAAGGTTTTGGGGTAATGCTCACCTTACGGCGACGATACTTCGCCAAATTCTCCTTCAGCATATAGCAAGGAGCCTTCCTCACAACCTTCAGCCATAGCGCGGTATCATTGTTTTTACGCACATCCTTAATTTGCACCAGACCGATTCTCTCCCTATCGTACATCACTGCCAAACATCCAGGCCAGCAACATGTGAACATAGCCAACTTGCCCACCTTCTTGATGCCCGACACATACACACCCAAGTCCTTGCCATCTTCTGTCATTTCCGTATATTCATGATACGAGAAATGATAGCCATTATCGGTCATGAACTTAAGCTGATGCTCAAGTTTCGCTGGCAGCCAAAGGTCGTCTGAGTCAAGAAACGCAATCCATCGCCCTTTTGCCCTGCGCAAAGCATTGTTTCGCGTAATGGCCGCACCCGAATTTTGAGGATTGCACTCATACTTTATACGCTTATCGGCCTCTAAAAATGGCTTAACCACCTCCAACGTATTATCTTTTGAGCAGTCGTCTTGAATAAGCAGTTCCCAATTCTGGTAGCTCTGCGCCTGAACACTCTCAATAGTTTCAACTATAAAGTCAGCACACGCCCAAGTAGGCGTTATAATCGACACCAATCCATAATCTTGCATAATAAAATAAGCTGAATATATAAGAATTACACTATATCACCATATAATCATCATAATATAGAGTATTACTATAATCACGAATTCTATGAGAAGTCCTCCACCGCAGTATCACTCTGCACTCCGCCCCACTCGAATGGAAAGATGGTTACAGTGACGCAATATGCTTGTCAAAGTCCTTACAATAAACATAATCATGCTGTATAGTAATTTCCGACTTCAACACTTCTTTTGACTCATTTACACATTCAAAATGCTTTGAAGTAGATGTTTGTGCCAAACTCTGCAACATATTAGTAAAAGATGCCATTGGACTTACATTAATATCTATGTCGGTAACCAGTATAAAAACTAAAGGCAGATTGTCAAACAAGTCTGTTAGTCCAGTAATCTCCTCACACAACTTTTTACTAGCAAATAGTTTGCCCGATAAATTATATTTGTTAATAGTTTCGTTTACACTTCGTTTCTGTTTATCGATATGCTCCAAATAGCTTTTCCATCCTTTCAATTCCACAAAACAGAAATACTTTCGCTTTCCACCCACACACACAGCATCCACAGAAGCAGGCGTCGGACAGTAACCTCTGTAGTAACAGTCTTTAACGCCATCGAAATCTATAACTGGATAAGATTGCACTACTGAGCATCTTTTATTCAGTCTACAGGCTTTGTCTACACCACATATTGCAGGAACAACATATTCTCCATATTGTTCTCTAAACGTATCGTAAAGTTGTTGTGGTGTCATCATTATTCTGTTTCTCGGCGAATTGAATCTACATTCATAATCTCTGAGAGCGGCTCTGCCAATTTAATGAAAATTTGATTTAAATCATCTGTCACATCTTTTATTTCCGAAAGATGATTTCCCTGTTCTTCAGCCAAATAATAGTTCGTGTAGTTCTCTAATTTTTCCTTGGCAGAAAAATATCTTATGCCCTGCACAAAGTAAGGGCTATGTGTGCTCACCACAACCGGTATGCCATCCTTTGCCAATTTCACCAACACTTCTGCAAATGCCACTTGCCAATGTGGATGAAGATGGTTTTCTGGTTCATCCCAAATTAGAATCTTATTATTTCCTATAATTTGAGTTTCTAATAATATCTGAATTATCCCAAATGTTTTGATACCAGAAGCTATGTTAATAGGAGAAAAATCAACTCCAATATCCTTGTTAACAAATTTCAAGGCTTTGGTTTCATCATCAAAAACAAACCTGCCCCCCATAATATCCATCAGCCCTATACGCTCCGTAGCGTCAGCATTTTTTGATGTCACCCTTAATGCCTCCATCTTACTTGCGAAATCTTTGATATGAATAGGCACCATTCCACGGAACCATAAACGTGGCTTTTTTTGTATTCACGATATGTGTCAGCCCACAATAAAGTGTCCAAAATATGTAAATACAAAGGCGATTCCACATACGTAGCATCGTTCAAACTTGTAGAATAATTAATGTCAACGCTCTTTACACTATCGTTCTCAAACTCAAAACTTATAGCCTCATCAGGCGCATCCATTTGTAAAGTAGCCTCAGAATAATCATATCCATGAGAGCATATCCGATTCATAAATTCCGACTCTATAAACACACGCACTTCCGATGCAATATCCGCTGCCTTGCTGTCACCCATAGCAATCTTAATATTATCTAAATCTTGCCTAAATAAAGACTTAAGTCGTGGCGTAATGTCTTTCGATTCCACCCATGCGAAAATGTGATAAAGAAAATCCTCTATTAAAGCATCATCTTCTAACGACTGAAGCTGCTCTATCATCTTTGACGATGGCAGAGGAAACAGTGCATCCATTTCTGGGTCATGATACCGTGAGAAGCACCCATTTACTCGTTTATATAGGGCCTCAACTCGTTTTTTGAGTTTTCTTTCACGAGATTGTTTTCCAAGTGCATCTGTATTAGCAATTGATTTAATCATCGTGAAAAGAAGCTTGCCAACAGTACTCTTTCCTGAGCTGTTTGCTCCAGCTATTACAGTAAGGCCATCAAGTTTGATTTCGGCATTCTGTACCTTATTTATATTGCGAATTTTTAATCTCATATTTTACCAATCGTTAATCTCCTTAACAGCAAAGTTAATAGATTTATCTAAAAAATACAAATCACTTCAACTATGCGCCACCCAAAACCGAATTCATATCAACCATCCAATGACAAAAAAAATCAACTAATATGCTAATGCAAAGCAACATTGGCATGATATTTGCTTTCAATAAACTAACTATAATTATTTGTAATAGGAAGGAGGCATGAAAAACGAGGGAAAATCTGTAAGTTATTCATTTTGGCAGATTACGAAAAAGTCAAAGAAGATGGAAACACAAAAAAATCTCTTTGAAATTCAACCAAACAATTCTGACACAGCCATAATGAAAAACATACTCAAACACACCTCGCATAGAAATTTTTCAAAACCCAAACAACAGTATTCACTCCACTAAGTGAGGAGCCCTAATGTGGCAGGGGCAGGTTGCCACAGAGTATTATTAACAATCAAATACAGAAATTTATGATATATAAAGTTCATAGTCTTAGAGAAGGTAGCAGCGCACCTCCTAATGGTTACACATCATGGTTAGACTATTGGGAGAAAGCCACAGGTCAAAAAGCTATTTGGTGTCATCGAACTGACTGTCTGAATAATTCACTTGCTTTGGCAACTGATGGAGCACATGTGCAACTCGATTCTGAGTATAACGACAACAGGTGGTGGATTGTGCCACTTTGTCACTTGTGTAATACCCAGTTTGGCGCCCACTTCTCTGTTTCCGGACCTCTGGTATCCGCAACAGACCCTACAGAGATTTTATGGTAATAATTCGCGCTCTATCTATGAGGCTGTGCCGACAAGTCTGGCACAGCCCCTTTTTTCCACAACACATTACGCACCTAATTCTTCTCATAGTCTTCTGTGCGTTATAATCGACACTAATCCGTAGTCTGTCATTTTTTCATTTCTTTTTCAAAGGGAAGTCTTTTATGCTGAATTTTTCGCCCAGCATTTTGTTGAATTCGGGAGTATAGAAGTCCATGAACCCACCCTGAGAGGTGAAGGTTAATTCGCCAAAGTATATTTTTCCGTCTATGTTGTATAGATCAACACGAAGTTCAGGGAAACCTTTTGATAGCTTCTCTGCTATTTCCACCATTTTATCAAAGTTTTTTGGCTTAGGGATTATATCGCCTTTAAGATAATCTGAATTAAATACAGAAAATTCTGGATGTGCATTCCAATCCATATCATAAGTCATCACATGGGCACTGTTGCCACCTGCACTACGGTCATTGCATATCCATGTGTAGTAGCACTTACCATTAAAGCACCACATCTTATAGTCAGTCAGCGATGTAGCGCCCTTTTCTAATGGCAACACTTCTTCCGCAATCACACAAGGCTTCATATTCTTGTAATGAGGTTCTGCATGAAGCGCTCCAATATTCTTCCTACTCAACCACTCTCCTATCAAATCAATATATTCTGCCTTTTTCTCTGGCGTGAGTTCTGATTTGCGAATGATTTTGTTCGTACCCTTTCCATCGCCATTATTTGCCTTGATAATAAAAGTTTCAGGAAGCGCATCAAAGTTCACGTCCTCTTTCTTATACCAAGTGGCATAGAGCTTCACCAAGGTGTCACCAAGACCTATTTTCTCCACATAGTCACGCACTGTTCGCTTATCAGCTAATTCTGTCCATCTTGTTGTATCAGAATAAAGCTTTGCCCACAAAATTTTCTCATTCAAACTCTGCGGATTCTTAAGGTCAAGTGCCTCTTTAAACACATAGCGATAGCGCAATTTCAATAGCAACTCTGGATAATGATTACCCAAAAACTCACAAAGTTTGATTAAAGGCCAAAATATAACTCTGCCCGATTTACTTAATGTAGGATGAAATGCCATATATTATATTCGTTTTGTATCGTTATTTTAAAATTCTTCGTTTAACGAAATCCGTTAATAGACAACGCCCCAAAGAAGGGTGTTTTATCATATTACAGAAAATATATCTGTGATTTGCTTTTCTATATGCAGCATAGTTTCGACTTATTTCCATGTGATACTGCTCAGAATTATCTTCTTTCTTAAGCATCGCATTTAGGTAGTCGAATCGCCATTCAGGCGGAACAATAGACTCGTCTACGACAACAGGTGTACAATCTTTTTCGATATGAACATACTCTACAGTTGGAGTTTCTACATCAAGGTCGAATTTCACAATAGCACCTATTGAAGTAGGTTCCCATGCCATCTCAAAAACGAAATTTCCAAGCGAATAGAATATGTATTTACCATTATACTCCTCATAACCTTGTAGCACATGAGGATGCATACCAATAATAAGGTCGAAACCTGCATCAATCAACCAATGGGCAAACTTCTTTTGCGCAGATGATGGACGATTGATATATTCGTTACCCCAATGAATATAGAGCACTTTAAATGCATCTTCTGGCAAAGATTTTAGTTCTTCTTTAATTTCTTTATACTCAGGATTATACCAGTACAGCGGAGCTTCCGTAAAATCATCAATGCGAAGACACATGCCAGTAAGGGACACCGTTTTTCCCTGATGCCTCATTATAACAGACCTCTGCTTATTAGTCCCGAAACATATTGAACCATAACCGTATATTGAGTCATACGTTTGTTGATATGCCTCTTTTCCATGTTGCATTGCATGATTGTTTGCAAATCCGTACACATCAAAGTGCTTAAGCTTCTCTAACACTTTTGGACTAACCCTAAACGCATTCCCAGCAAAGCCAGTCTTATCTGTCACATTTGAAGCCACACCCTCAAAGTTGCCAATCCAAAGATCGTTTGCACTTCTGTTAAGTTTGCGGAAAGGGTCAAAACCATCGGCTATCCTAGTACCGATTCCAAAACCAACATTGAAATACCAATCAGTAAGATTTATATCTCCTGTAAATACTAACATATTCCTATTTTTTCTAATAGTTTGTCTGATACTACATTCATAATGTCAAAATTCATCGCTGAATTTTGGCACAATATACTCATTAACTCAACAGACTTCGGATTATTTATCATCGTTTCCATAGCATCAGCAAGAGCCTCTATTGTATTTTCTTTCAAAATAACACCAGTTTTACCATCTTCAATAATCTCTGCATTAAGACTCCAATCTGTCGCAATCACAGGAAGTCCCGACACAAATGCGTCTATAATAATTCCAGGAAAACCTTCTCCATGCCAATATGTGGGGAAAAGCATGGCATCATATTTTGCCAGTATATCATAATTTTTTTGATTTCGTAAATCTAAGAATCCCTTATATGATATGTTGCTAATAGTAGAAATTTCATCCTTGAATAGAAATTCATACTCTGCCTCAAAGGGGCCATAAAAGTCTACAATAAATTTTTCACTGTACTTCATGTTGAGAAGCTTTACTGCCTCTATAATTGTGTTGCAGCCTTTCTCTGGAATAATACGAGAAAGAAACACAAAGCGCATCTTATCGCCAGTCTTTGTCTTGATAACTGGCAAATAGTCAATACACTTAAAATTCGGAACATAAATAGTGTTCTTGAATCCAACCTCCTCAAAAGTTTTCTGCATTTTTTTCCCTTCAGCCAAGAAAACATCAACTATTTTAAAAGGTTTTACTTTAACTTTACCCTCTTTTATCCAATCAGCAATACAACCTCCGATAATCCAATAAATTATAGAACGTTTTCTTGGAAATAGCGACATAATCTGCAATACTCTATAACTACTCATATTATTTGTAGCTATTATGTATTTTGCATTTGGATTTAGCAAAATGAGAAATACTAATTTTACAAGAACCAAGGGATTTTTCCTCCAATTTTCAGTATCAACCGAAACCACATTTATGTTTTTCTTATGGAAGTAATTCATCAAATGGTAGTTTTTAGCCGAAGCTCCATTTTGCGGCACTCTTCCGCCACCAGCTGGTCCAATAAAGATAACTTTCTTATTCATATTTATCTAAATGATTTATTCTACGATGTTATTCACATAATCTTCTGTAGCCCAATCTCTATGCTTTATAACACAAGGATTGCCAAACACCACGGAATGTGAAGGTATATCGACGTTTACGAAGCTGTTGGGAGCTATCAGTACATCATCGCCTATCGTCACTTTTCCCACTATTGCCGAATTGATGCCAATCCACACCCTATCGCCTATCGTAGGGTAGCCTTTGCGAGGGCCACGGTTCACTTGCCCGATAACCACGCCTTTGTGAATGTTGCAGTTGCGCCCAATTTTTGCTCTACAATTTATAGTGATATTATAGGCATGACCTATATAAATCCCCCCCCCAACTTGCTGGTTCGCCGTCAGTTCAAGACCTCTACGATTTGCCCAAATGCGAAACAGCGCCTTGTAGCAAAAGCGCGCTGGTGCAAATGTGGCAGTTGCTGCTTTGCGATAAAGGTAGTGAAACACTCTCATATACGCCTCTGCCTTACCGCCATATCGGGCGATATCGGCATGATACAGTTCTTTAAATTTGCTCATTTCAAGATATTATAAGCGGTCGATTAAATCTACATAAGAATTAAGGAAAGCCTCTTCGGTGTTGCGCGTCATACATAGCTCACGGTTGCGCTTCCCCATCTCTTGTCTTTCTGCAGGAGAAAGTGCCACCATCTTCCTTACTGCATTCACAATTTCATCCTCATTCTCCGGATTGAAAAGGAATCCATTCACGCCTTCCTCCACGATATACGGATTTTCATACACGTTGCTACATAAGATAGGCAACCCACACGACATAGCCTCTGCCACCACATTCGGATACCCCTCATAGAGGCTCGGCAAGCAGAAGATATCAGCCTTGCGATATTCCTCCTCAATCCTTTGGTTAGGGTTGTGTAGCGTAAGGTAGTCGTCGATATCAAGTGCGCCATACAGCTTCTCCACTTCGGCATAGTAGGCGGCATTGTGCTTCTTGTCGCCATACCAGGCGAAATGCACCTTTAGGCCCATATCCTTCACCAGGCGAACCGCCTTCATGTAGGTCAGCACATTTTTCTGACCTGTGTATCGAGCCACCGTCACAATGCGCAACACACCGCTTTGCAAAGGCGCGGCAGCTGGTGTGAAGCGATTCACATCCACAAAATTGATGATGGGGTGCACCTTTTTGCCGAGAAACGGAAAATGACGGCGTATAAATGCCCCCTGACTGTTAGAGTTAGGCACAATGGCATCAGCCATACGGTAGAGATTGAATTGCACCTTATCGGCACGAGTGATGCGAGTGTTGTTGTTGCGCTCCGACACCACCAACTTCGCCTTAAACAGCAACTTCGCCAAACACATCGTCTTATTCACCGATGGCAAAAATGAAATCACCACATCGGGCTTGTAGTGGCGCACATACTTCGCCGCACGAATCACACGAGTGTTGTGGTTCCACAATTCTGGCACAAACTGGTAATCCACGCCATTCTGCCTGAGGTATGGTTCATAAAACTGATTCTCAACGTATGTAATCAGTCGGCAGGGATATCCAGCCTTGGTCAACAGCGAAGCCAGCCCGGTAATTTGTCGCTCAGCACCCCCCGACCCTAAATTCTCCGTAATCAATAATATCTTCTTCATTTCCTAATAAACTTATCAAAAATTTATTCATCTTCTTGGTCTTGGCAATGGGCGAGGCAGTAGCCAAATGTGGTGCACGCCATCATTGAATATTCAGTGTACGACATAGAGAAGATGGTCATGACAAAAAATGAAATAAAACAGAGGCTGAGCACCAGTCTTGCCGTTTTGTTATGCTTCGTTTTCCATATCGTTTTCAGGAAGCAAAGCCAGTAGAATGCATACGCCACCAGTCCAAGCACGCCTTGATTGATGGCTATCTCCAACCAGTCGTTGTGAGCATAGTTGATATAGATGCCCAGAGTGGCATTTGCACCATTGCCGAAGATGAACTTAACATTGTTGGTCTCATTTTTAAAGTGATTCCAAAAATGCTCATAAATCGCATCACGGCCACTGGAGCCGCCTTCTTCGGTTTGCGCAATGCGCGCCATAAAAAAGTCCGACGTTTCCATCATATATCCCACGATATACACGCCTGCTATCACAATTATGGCAGAAAAAATCAGCACTTTCGTTCTCGACATGCTCTGGTGATACCTATAGTTGAAGTACAAGAAATAAAGCATCAGCAACACGCCCACGATGATTGCGCCACGCTTCATGCCCATCACAATAAATGCCATGCAGAAAATCATCATTCCATACTGAAGAAGGCTTTTGTGACGGAATAAAGCTACAGAAGGAATCAGTGCCACAAACAGATAACCCATGTTGTTGGTCACTTCGTCCACATCCGTTCCCTCAAGAAGCATCTCATGAATGGTGGTCATCTGGTAATCAATAAAAATAAACACAGCCGCACCCATAAACACGAATATCCACCTTTTCAGCAATTTCTCGGTGAGGTATTTTTTTGTGGAGAAATAGTAGAATGTGTAGATATTTGGAAGTGATAGAAATATACTTTTCAGAAACGAAAAGTTACTCACCGTTCCATCGCCAAATCGCTTTGCCTTAACCACATAATGATGGTCGCTAAAAAGCAATACCAATCCATATACCAGGAAGATGAAAAACAGCAAATTCAGCCCCTTAAAATAAACGGGCTTTCCCTTCATCGCCACCACCTTCATAGTGTAATACAGCCCCATCAGCATGGTGATGAGCGCTATCATTTGCGAAAGCACAGTGCCACCCGTAGGTATCATCGTGCCCTGCATCGAGTAGAACGTAAGAAGCGATATATATATGTTACACGGATTCTTTAAGAATTTCCACATTTGTCATGCATGGTTATAAATGAAGTGCACGTTGTGATGTTGAGCACAGCTGATTTTTATTGTTTTTTCCCATTGGCAACGGTGCTTATGACTTGCGCTTGGCTGGCAGCGTCAGCCATCCTCCTAATGTTTCATCCCATTCTTGAGGAGTAAACTTCTCAAAGCCACTAGAATCGAAAAACGTGTATTCTCCAAAGTACACTTTGCCTTCTATGCAATACAGGTCGATTCGCACATGCGGAATTCCTTTTGAAAGCTTTCTCGCAATGCTTTTCATTTCCTCAAAGTTTGACGGCAGTGCTGGAGTGACAGGGTTGTTTTCGCCACCTTGGGAAAACGGCAAGTTGTTGCCATCCATGTCAAAATAATCGAAATATGTGCCATGCGCAGAAAACCTGTCGGTTGCCACCAAAAACACCTTTGGTTCGCCATTAAAGCAATAAAACTTATAATCGCGCAAATGTCCACTTTCGTCGACCATGAATTTCTCTGCCAATATTCTTGGCTTAACATTCTTGTATGGCCATTCCCTAAGATGGGTGTAAATGCTTGTTTTTAAGGAGCTGTTTAAGCGCTGGGCGGCAGCATCCTTATCCAGACTTTCTTTATCGGTGCATATCACGATACCACCGCCACCACCGCCATTGCTGGTCTTCAGCACGAAGCGATTGGGAAGCGCACTGAAGTCTATATCCTCAAATCGGTCCCAAACGCCAAGCGTGGGAATCACGTGTTCTTTTCCAAGCACTTTTTCTGCCACCTTTTTTGCTTCGCACTTGTCCACCATTGGTGTGTATTCGGGCTTTCTGTTGTATAATTTGAGCCACTGAAGTTTCTCGTTGAATGTCTTTGGATTCTTCAGATTTAAGCCATAGCCCATTTTCAGGCGGAACATAATCTTCAAATACAGCACATCAGGAAGCCATGTTCCGAAATGTGTGAGCAACGCAATACCGAGCACTCTCGGTTCTTTAAAGTAAGTAGTTATTTTTAGCATATAATTTGTTTTTTTTATCAGTTTTGATTTATAGTCGGCTTAGCAATTTCACAAGCCTTTGTGCCACCATATCAGTGCGTCCCTCCTTGTCGTAAAGAGGATTAAATTCCACGAAGTCAATCGACTTCGTTTTATTTTCGTTTAACACTAAGTTCAACATCTTATGTAGTGCCTCTTCCGTAATACCATCCACTTCAGGCACGCCAGTTCCGGGGGCTATTGATGGGTCAAGCACGTCAATATCCAAGCTAATATGAATTTGGTTGAATCGTGAAATGAAATCGCCCACCGCCGCCAACGTCTTGTCCAAGTCAGAGTTAACGAAATCGCTTGTAAGCATTGAAATGTGGTGGTCATTAACCACGGCTCTTTCATTTAACTTTGGTGTTGTTTAGCAACTGCTTGAATAAGTAGCA